>Ga0256407_10009859_pt1 | contig 13553 bp, 11 predicted proteins | sample RumenRJG_04DNA_FD_193489 | JGI IMG/M metagenome (GOLD analysis project Ga0256407, IMG submission 193489) | Bovine rumen microbial communities from Lethbridge, Alberta, Canada - RJG_04 | ecosystem: Host-associated > Mammals > Digestive system > Stomach > Rumen | place: Canada: Alberta... | reverse complement strand
AATATTATTTTTTCAGGAAGAGTGCCACATTCTGAAATAATACACTATCTTAATGCTTCAGATGTGTTTGTTTTACCAACACTAGCAGAAGGTTGCTGTAATGCAATAGTAGAAGCAATGGCTTGCGGTCTTCCTATTATTTCATCAAATAGACCCTTTAATGACGATATTCTCGATGAATCATGTTCTATAAAAATAGACCCAGAAAGTATTAGTGATATAGCTAAAGCAATAGAAGCACTTAAGAACGATACAGAATATAGAAAGAGGCTTTCTGAAGGAGCAATAAAAAAAGCAGAGAGTTTAAGAATTGAGACAAGAGCCCAAAACATAGCTAGTTTTATGAATAAATGTTGTGAATAACACACATATACACACATTCCGATTACGAAGTTTTTTGTAGAGGCTTATATGGCACAATACATAAAAGAGAATGTCTTTCAGCGTAAAAACAATTATACTGTTCTGGAGAAAAAAATACAGGATTTCGAACAAGTAGGATATGGGAAGTATTTTAGGAAAATTCAGAAAAATCGATATCCATGTATTATAACAAAATCATTATTGATTTTGTTGGCAGTATATGAAGGCTTTTATTTGGAAATGGGTCGTAGTATACCTTTTTTGCTACAAGGATTAACAATTCTGCTTGTTATATTTTGCTTTCTTGAAGCTCCGCATAGTATTTCCAAGACCTTTAATGATCCGGTTTTTTTATGGTGGTTTGGTTTTGGAATATATTCTTTTTTGTCTGCGTTATTGTTTGTTGGAATAACGAACAACTTATTGAATGGAATATATAAGTATTTTTCTTTTTTGCTAGTTTGTTTTTGTGCGTCGTGTGTTACATTTGAAACTAAAAAGATAGATTGGTTATTCGCTTCAGTCATATTAGTTACTATTTTGAGCTGTTATCAGGTGATGTTTCATGGCGTTAGTTGGCGCAATAGTGGTTATACTGTAGTAACAATGGGGATAGAGAATAATCCAAACAATCTCGGATTAACTATGTCAATTGGTTTATCAGTCTTGTTATATCCGTACAAGAAAAAAAAGAGCTGGTTATGGATAATATGTATTATTATTTCTCTGTTTGTGTATACCGTAATTATTTATGCGGGTTCAAGATCAGGATTGCTATGTTCATTAGTAGTAGTGTTTTTTAGCACTATAGCCATTTTTAGGTACGTTTTTAAAAACTCAAAGCATATCATCTTATCTACAGTAGTATTAATTATATGCATTGTGTCTATCGTGTATTTTGGTTTAAATTATTTCAATAGTATAGGGTCACATAATACAGGATTTGATAGATTGCAAAATGAATTTAAATCAGATGCATATAATGGACGTGGCAATTTGTACTCAATTGGAATTAATTTGTTTACTAACAATCTTTTCACTGGTGTTGGATATGGTAATTTTCGAAATTATGCAAATGGGTTTTTTTCACATTCAACATATATTGAATTATTAGCTTGTTCTGGGTTATGCGGATTTGTACTATTTGAAATTCCATTTGTTAGAATGATAATAAAAAATATACGTATGATTGGTGGCGAAAAAAGTAAAGGCATAGGATATTGGATTTCAATGCTTTCTTTATTTTTTGTTTCGGGGTTTTTTGGGATTGTATATTATGAACTGTTTTTTATGCTAATTCTATACATGTGCCTATCAGATTCGAGATGCAGTACTATGGAGAGAAAGGAGTAGTAGTATGGTGTTTTTAGTTGACCTTGATGGGACGTTATTAAATGCTGAAGGAAAACTAGAAATAGAAGATATAAAAAGAATCAAAAGGATACAAAAAGAGGGGCATACGATAGTTATTTGTACAGGCAGAACAGAAAAAGAGGCACAATCAATTATTCAAGATCTTGAAATAGAAAAGTATAAAGGACTCGCTATACTTGCAGATGGACAATATATTATTGATTATAAAATTAATAAGGTGATTCAACTGGAGTTTCTATGTGATAAAGATGTTATGGCCATATATACAAAATGTCCCCAATATAAAAATAGGAATATTCAATTATTCTGCAAAGATAGAAATTATAGAATTGTAAATAGTATAATTTCACCCGTATATTTTAAAACAAAAGTTAAACGTTATTTGGGAAATAAAAAAGATAATACTAGAGTATTAACAAAGAGAGCATTAGCAAAAACTCGTATACAACAAATTGAAAAGATGACGATAACATCTGGTAATGATGTGTTTTCAAATATAGCGTTACTAAATGAGTTCGAAATATACTATGTGCATGATAAAAAACGATTTGAAATAAAACACAAAGGTGTGAATAAGGCATCTGCTACATTAATTGCATTACACAATAGAAATGCTTATACATACAATATTATTGCATTTGGTAATGATGATAATGACATATGTTTATTTAAAATAGCTAATGAAAGTTATGCGGTAGCAAACGCAACTGAGAAACTTAAAGATGAAGCAAACTATATATTGGATCCGATAAGCAGCGCAGTAACACAGAAAATGTTGGATATATGTATGAAGGAGATGTGAACATGGAACCAATCAATATCATTAAAGAAAAAATAAGAAACATCAAAATCAATATTGATTATATGTTGATGAATGATTATAGATACAATATAAATGAATATAAAAGACGGTTTGGACGAGTTCCTGATTTGGTTAATCCAACAACTTTTTCTGAAAAACTATTATACTTGAAAATGCACTATGATAATCTTCTTGAGAATGTATGTGCTGATAAATACACGGTTAATGAATATGTTCGTCAGTGTGGTTATCCTGAAATAGTAAAGGACATTTATCAAGTGTGTTTTTCGCCCGATCAGGTTAATCTTGAATTGATGCCAACACGTTTTTTTATCCAGTGCTCACATTCACAGGGAAGAAATTATGTTGTATCACAAGATGATCCTCAGACAATCCAAGCTGTCCTACAATTATATAAAATCCTCCTGAAACGTCAGCATTTCAAAATCATGCGTGAAAACTGCTATAGATATATAACTCCACGCATTATTTGTAGTGAATACTTGGAAGAACCTGGCAGGGAATCATTGACAGACTATAAATTCTATTGCTTTTCTGGTGAAGTTAAATACTTTATGGTATCATATGGAGAATTTGATCATAATGTAAAAAATCATAAATTTGATCCTGAATGGAATTCTATAGATCATTTGTTTAAAAATGAACCTGCGGTTCCTGCAGATAAGATAGAAAAACCTCTAAATTTTGATAGAATGATAGAAATAGCGACAAAACTTTCTGCTCCTTTTCCACATGTACGAGTTGATTTGTATAATATTGCAGGCAGAATAGTTTTTGGAGAAATGACATTCTATAGTGCAGGTGGATTTGTAAAAATAGCATCTCCGGAGATGGATAAAAAGATTGGCTCTTGGATAGATTTAGATAGGTATTCAAATCAAATAAAAAAGAATTAAATGTATATTGTGGGTGATTGAATGTTTCGGAGATTAAGGATTATACTTATTACATTTAAGTGTTGGATATTGAATAGAAGACATATTCATTTAGAAGGATTTCAGGATTTATCAACTTCGACGATAATATCGCTCAAAAATGGGAAATTGAGATTGGGAACAAGAATAAAAACATATCCGCATGTCTCTTTTTACGTCTGTGGCGGTGATTTGTCAATTGGTAAAAGGACAACATTCAATTGCAATTGCATGATTACTTGCCGGAATAAAATAAGCATTGGTGAAAGATGTGCATTTGGACCAAATACATTGATATATGATCATGATCATAAATATGATTATGACGGATTTAGATCAGATGAATACAACACAAATCCTGTGGTAATAGAAAATGGGTGTTGGATAGGAGCCAATGTGATTATTCTTAAAGGTACACACATTGGAGAATGCAGCGTAATTGGTGCTGGGACTATTTTAAAAGGGAATATACCGCCTCATTCATTGGTTTATTCAACTTCTAGAGAATTGATTATCAAAAAAATACCACAAATCAAAAACACAAGCGAAATGAAGGATATAACTTGTGGTTAAGAGGATGCATATAATAATCATAACACATTAAATATCTATAATATCAATAAGGGATAATTGGAAAATGGAAACAGATAATGTGTTTATTTTCAGGGTATGCATTGAAAGAACACATAAGTATACATGCGTTATACCCCTAACTTGAGAAAAATCTTATATAATGATATGGCTTATATGAAGGAGAAAGATATGACACCAATAGTAACGGTTTATTGCATGGCTTATAATCAATCACAGTATATACGTCAAACAATAGAGGGATTTATAAATCAGAAAACAACTTTTCCATATGAGATTATAATTCATGATGATGCCTCTACTGATGGAACTGGAGAAATAATAAAAGAATATGCGAAACGTTATTCGGATATTATAATTCCAATAATACAAGTGGAGAATCAATATTCCAAAGGTGTCAAAATACTGGATGAAATTGTTTTTCCAAGGATAAAAGGTAAATATATAGCCATATGTGAAGGTGACGATTATTGGTGTGATCCAGAGAAATTACAGAAACAGGTTGATTGGATGGAAGAACATATAGATTATTCACTTTGTGCTCATAATTCAAGATATGAAGATTGTGCAAATGGGACATTCGATTCGTTTAATACTATACAACAAGATAGAGATTTTTCATTTGAAGAAATATTATATGGAGGCAAAAACGGGAGAACAGTTTTCCACACTTCAAGCATATTGTTTAGAAAAGAATACGCACTATTGCCAGATGCCTTTTTAGTAAAAGGGATGGGCGATTATCCAAGATACCTGTATTTGGCAACATGCGGGAAAGTGCACTGTTTGGCTGATGTGATGTCAGTATACAGAGCTAATGTTCCAGGGTCATGGACATATAAAATGAAGACAGGTGCTGATGCACAGAAAAAGACCGTTGAGCATGCACATAATATAAGAGTAATGTTAGAAAAGGTGGATGTTGCAACGAGGGGTAAATATGCCCAATCTATAAAAAAAGCAATAAATACTCTAGAATATAAGGAATTATATATACAGGCAGATGTTAAAACTATCAAAAGAAAATATAAAAACAACTATAAGCAATTAAGAATAATAGAGAAAATAAAACTACATATACGAGCTATATTTCCGGACGCTGTGAATAAATATATAGCAATAAGACGAAAATGATAATATCAGATTATATGGTTTATGAAAACAATAGAGAGGCATGAGTAGCATTGGAAAATAAAAAAATCAGTCGTTCGAAAGTGCTAGGAGGACTTTTCTGGCGCTTTGCGGAACGTGTTGGGGCGCATGGCGTTTCTTTTGTTGTGTCTATAATACTTGCTAGAATCCTTGCGCCTGAAGTATATGGCACTATAGCCTTAGTAACAGTATTTACTACTATTCTTAATGTCTTTGTAGATAGTGGACTAGGAAGTGCTTTAATACAGAAGAAAAATGCTGATGATTTGGATTTTTCAAGTGTGTTCTTTTTCAATATATCTATATGTTGCTTTTTATATGCAATTATGTTTTTTATCTCACCTGTAATAGCACATTTTTATAATGATAATACACTTATACCAATTATTCGTGTTTTAAGTTTAACAATAGTAATATCAGGAGTTAAAAATATCCAACATGCATATGTTGCAAAAACCCTTCAGTTTAAACGTTTCTTTTTTGCAACTCTAGGAGGAACTATTGGAGCTGCAATAATAGGAATTTTTATGGCATATAAAGGATATGGAGTATGGGCATTAGTTGTCCAACAGATATTTAACATGACTGTTGATACAATAATACTATGGATTACTGTAAAGTGGCGACCAAAACTAATGTTTTCATTTGAAAGGTTGAAGACACTGCTCGCTTATGGTTGGAAATTACTTGTTTCTGCTTTACTTGATACTGGTTATACGGAATTAAGACAATTAATAATAGGGAAAATGTATACTTCAGCAGATCTGGCGTTTTATAACAGAGGCAGACAATTTCCTAGCTTAGTCGTTGAAAATATAAATGCATCAATCAACAGTGTGTTGTTTCCTACATTATCTCAAACTCAAGACGATAAAAAACGCATGAAAGAAATAACGCGAATATCAATAAAGACAAGCACATACATTATGGCTCCTTTTATGATGGGAATGGCTTTTTGTGCAGAAACTATTATTCGTTTGCTTTTAACTGACAAATGGATTGACTGTGTGCCATATATGCGTATTTTTTGTATTACCTTTATGTTTTATCCTATTCATACAGCAAATTTAAATGCAATCAAAGCGATGGGCAGAAGCGATGTGTTTCTTAAGTTGGAAAACATAAAAAAGGTTGTTGGGTTACTTATATTGATTTCGACTATGTGGTTTGGAGTCATGATTATGGCTTATAGTCTTCTGCTGAGTACTTTCTTGAGTATGATTATTAATTCATGGCCAAATCGCAAACTGCTTGAATATAGATATGAAGATCAGATGAAAGATATATTACCGAGCATAGCAATTGCTGTTTTTATGGGTTTTTGTGTATATTTGATACAGTACATTGGTTTGGGTGAAGTTGTTACTCTTCTTATTCAGATTCCGCTGGGTGTAATTATATATATTGTGGGCTCGAAATATCTGAAAATAGAAGCATATTCATATCTTTTAGGAATAATAAAGCAACATATAAATACAAAAAAAGCATAAATAAATCTAATATAAAAATATAGTATGGTGGTATTATGAAAACACTTTTACTACTAGGTGGTTCTGCTCAGCAAATCATAGCCATTAAAACAGCAAAAAGAATGGGCTTGTACACTGTATTATGCGATTATCTTCCAGATAATCTAGGTCAATATCATGCGGATAAGTTCTATCAGGTTTCAACAACTGACAAAGAAGCAATATTGAAGGTTGCTGCAGCTGAAAACATTGACGGCATTCTTGCATATGCTTCGGATCCGGCCGCGCCTACCGCTGCTTATGTGGCAGAAAAACTTAAATTGCCAGGAAGTCCATATGAATCTGTTGAAATATTATGTAACAAAGATAGATTCAGACAGTTTCTGAAAGAAAACGGATTTCGTACACCAGAAGCTTCTGGTTATTCCACGATTGATGAAGCTTTTGATGACCTGAGTTCAAGCAAGTTTTCTTTTCCTGTTATTGTCAAACCGGTTGATTCATCTGGTAGCAAAGGTGTAAGCAGAATTGATGGTGTTGGTGAAGCAAAAGCCAAACTTGAATATGCAATGTCCTTCTCCAGGTCTCAAAGAATAATCGTAGAGGAGTATGTAGAGAAGTTTGGTTACCAGATTGCCGGAGATGGGCTGTCCATTGATGGCAAACTTGTTTTCCGTTATTTTGCCAATGACCATTTTGATCCTAAATGCGTTAATCCTTTCGTTCCGATTTCAGCTTCATTCCCGTACAATATGCCTCATGAAGTACAGGATAAAGTACATAATGAAATACAGCGACTGTTATCATTGCTGAAGATGGGAACTACAACCTATAACTTTGATCTGCGCATTGATAAAGATTACAATGTATACCTTATGGAAGTGGCTCCCAGGGACGGTGGTAACTACATACCTGACATAATTAAGTATGCTACGGGAGTAGATCTTGTTGAATGTTCAATCAAAGCGGCCATAGGGGATCCGATTGACGTATCAACATTTGGTAAACCTAAGGGATACTGGGCATATTATGCCGTACATAGCTATGCGGATGGTATTCTGGATCATGTGTACATCAAGCCTGAAGTAGAAAAGAATAATATAGTTGAAAATCATCTGATCAAGAATTTTGGAGATGAAATAAAAGCATTTACAGGCGCTAACACAACGTTGGGAATTCTGCTGATGAAGTTTGATAGTCTGGAGCAGATGTTACATATGATGGATCATTCGGAAGAATGGATAGAAATAAAAATGAAAAGGATGAATTGATATGAAGACAATATTAGTGTTTGGAGGAAGTGGAGACACAGGGAGATACTTTGTAAAGTATTTCTTAGAACATAATACAAATCCGGAAGTATCCATTGCTGCTGTTGGGACAAGAGAAACGGATTATTTTGACCAATTAGGCGTTGCTTATTTTAAAGTAGATATAACGAAAAAAGATTCATTTGGATGTTTACCTGATGATGTATATGCAGTTGTTGATTTGGCAGGCGCGATGCCAGCAAGAATGAAAGGATATGATCCTCAAAAATATATAGATGTAAATATTACAGGTACGCTGAATATCCTTGAATACTGTAGAAAAAGCCATGCTGACAGGATATTGTTTGCACAAAGCTTTGGTGACATAAAAGATCATGGAGAGAATGATCCGTTTTTAACGGTTGATCTACCACGGCAATTCAGTTATACAAGTGATCATGCAATATATGTGATGTCTAAGAATTTTGCTGTTGATATGATAGAAAACTATCATCAAATGTATGGCTTGAAACGGTTTATATTCCGCCTTCCAACAATTTATCTTTGGACTACAAGAGATACATATTATGTTGATGGAATTCAGAGAAAACTTGGATATAGAATATTAATTGATAAGGCTATTGCTGGAGATCCGATTGAGGTATGGGGCGATCCCAATAGGCCTAAAGACATGGTCTATGTAAAAGACTTTGCACAAATGCTATATAAAGCATGTTTTGTGGATAGACAGGAAGGATATTATAATGTTGGTACTGGGATCGGGACAAAACTAATAGATCAAATAAAGGGAATGATAGAAGTATTTGGTCAAGATGGTAAAAAGTCTGAAATAATCATGAGACCAGATATGCCTAATGCACCTCAATATATCATGGATGTTACACCGGCCAAGAATGAACTTGGATATGAACCACAATATGATTACATTTCAATGCTTAGGGATTTTAAAATGGAAATGGAAAAATCTAAACAGCAGAACAAATGACAATTGCGCGGAAAAAATATATAAAAGGGGAGTATCATGAGTAAGATTCTTGTAACCCGTTCCTCAATGCCTTCTTTTGAAGAGTATTGTGAGGAAATCCGTAAGCTTTGGGATAGCCATTGGCTTACTAATATGGGCGTAGAGCATAAGGAACTCCAACGGCAATTGGAAGAGTATCTTCAATGCCCTCATGTCATTTTGTATACCAATGGTCATTTGGCTTTGGAAAACGTTATTGCTGCTATGAATTTTCCACCGAGATCTGAGGTAATCACAACTCCTTTTACTTTTGCCTCAACTACACATGCAATTGTACGTAATCACCTGGTTCCTGTTTTCTGTGATGTGCGGGAAGATGATTATACTATTGATGCAGACAAGATCGAATCATTGATAACGGAGAAGACCGTAGCGATTGTACCGGTACATGTATACGGAAATATATGTGATATAGAAAAGATTCAATCAATTGCAGATAAACATCATCTTAAAGTTATTTATGATGCAGCGCATGCCTTCGGAGTGAAATATAAAGGTGTTTCAGCTGCAAATTTCGGCGATGCATCTATGTTCAGCTTCCATGCGACTAAAGTATTTAATACCATCGAAGGTGGAGCAGTATGCTTCTCAGATGATTATCTTGTTAGAATTATGAATGATATGAAGAACTTCGGTATACGTGGCCCTGAAAGTGTTATGTTCGTTGGCGGAAACGCAAAGATGAATGAGTTCCAGGCTGCCATGGGTATCTGTAATCTGAGGCATATTGATTCTGAAATAGCAAAGAGAAAAAAAGTGGTTGAACGATATGTGGAAAGATTAAGTGGAGTGTCAGGTATTAAACTGTGCAAGCCACAGCAGGATGTGGAATCTAATTACGCATATTTTCCTGTGGTATTTGATGGTTATTCTGCGAACCGTGATGAAATATTTGAGCGCTTACAGCAACATGATATTACAGCAAGAAAGTATTTCTACCCATTAACAAATGCTTTTGAATGCTATGAGCATTATCCAACAGCGGGGGTGGAGAAGACACCTATTGCAGCCTATTTGGCAGATAGGGTATTGACACTGCCTCTTTATGCAGATCTGAACATAGAAGAAGTAGATTGTATATGTGACATTATATTATCTATAGTAACCTGATAATAGTATATCTTGATATAGGATAATTAGTTTATTGATAAGGAAATTCAAGATATGAAACAATACACAAATGTGTTGGCTATTATTCGAACAGCAATATGGGACGAGCCATTTGCTGGGACCGTAGAAGAAGCTGATTTTGCAGAAATGCAGAGGCAAGCAGTTTTAACGTTAATCGGACCTTGTTTATCAAGATATCATATGCCGCAGTATCTATATGAAAAGTGGCGACTATCCTGTATACAGCAGGTATCTGGTTATACGAGATACAGATATTTTCAAGACCAATTGCCTATCAGTGTTCCATATGTGGTATTGAAAGGAACTTCTGCGGGACAATACTATCCATATCCGGAATATCGTACAATGGGTGATATAGATATAATGACAAAAAGAGAGGATTTTGATATAGCATATAATGAACTTCTAGCTAACGGATTCAAAATTGTTAAATCATTAAATAGAGAAACAAGTTTTACTAAAAGTGGATTTGTTATTGAATTGCACAGTTTTTTTGCTTCACTAAATGATACAAAGAAGGCTAAATATCTTGATGATATGATTATTGAGAATATAAATGATTCTCATAGTTTGCCGGATTTAGTCAACGGTTTGACAATTCTTGAACACATAAGTCAGCATCTTGAACATGGATTAGGACTACGACAAGTCATAGATTGGATGATGTTTGCATACAGGTACCTTTCAGATGATAAATGGAACTCCTTTAAAAAACTGGCCGATGATATTGGATTAGTAAAGTTGGCGCTTGTATTAACAAAAATGTGCGAAGAATATTTAGGACTTCCTTCTCTGAAATGGTGTGAGGGTTCTAAGGTTAAAATGAGTTTGTGTGAACAATTGATGGATTACATTCTATCAAATGGAAACTTTGGGGGTAAACGAAATGACGATAGTGCCATTAGCGAAAATGTTCTGGTGAGTACAAGAAATCCAATTTCTATAATAAAGCTCTTACAGCAGCGTGGCTTGATTAATTGGGATGCGGCCAAAAGGCATCGCTTTCTTCAACGATTTGCATGGTTATACCAAGCGGGAAGATATATAAGCAAAGGTCTTCAACGTGAAAATGCAATAATAAAAGTGCATAATGAGTATAAAGAAGCACTAAGAAAGAAAAAAATGTTTGATGAATTAGGTGTAATACAAGCTTCAAAGGGTTTTATTATTTATAGAGATGGCGAATATAAGAAGAAGTAAATGGAAATGACATTATGCATGATATAACATATTACCTTCAGTATATACCAAAGATTGTGATTCTGATGACTCTCTTTGCTATGTCATATCTGTGCTTGAAGGACAACAGAAAAAGAATAAAAGATAGATTGATGAACTTATTCCGTGAGCATAAATGGATGATTGCATTTTTCTTTTATGCTGCTATATTGCTTATAGTGACCATACTTGATAGAAGAAAAACAAATCCATATAAATATATATTTGTATTTGAAGGATTTATGTCTAATGGAGAAATAAATTGGGATTCTATACAAAACATTATAGCGTTTATCCCATATACATTTTTTTATCTATATGCATTTAAACCAACGAAATCATTTTGTGTTGCATTTGCTCTCTCAATGATAACTACATGCTTCATAGAAATAATACAATTAATATTCTGGATTGGTAATTTTCAATTTGAAGATATTATATTCAATATAATAGGTGGAATTATTGGCTGGTTCCTTTTTTATCTAGTTTTTTCATTTGCTAAATACAAGAAATACTAAATTTTGAAAATATGGTATATCGAATAGGAAAACTTTTATTCCTCTTTATTGTTTAACAAACTGACATTTATATATCAGTCTCGTATCTACTAATATAAAACATATTTTGTATAAAGAAGGTAATCGTATGACATTGAAGCAGAAACAGCCACGCTGGAAATTGTTCCTGTTCGATCTGACATTCTACATGTTTACTGGTCTATTTATTTTTGTCCTATATCCTACAACAATAGATAAACTGAACACGATAGAAACGATTAGTTATATACTTTTTGCTGGTTTTTGTATATTTGCTCTAAGATTCATTTTCAATGTTTATAAACGAATATGGCGTTACGCAGGTTCAGCAGATTACCTTTGGTTAGTGATAGCAGATGCTATAGGAGGACTTGTTTTTGTTATTTTCCGCGAATTTATAGCTCCTATGAAGATTACTTTTGTTCGCGCAGTATCTGTTGTTTTGTTAAATCTACTTGGTGCGATTTGTATGCGGCTGATTTATCAGTTCGCTTATCAGAATCGCAATCAGACATCTAAAGCACAAAGGTCCATTCTTTGCTTCCTTCAATTCATTACAGGTGTTAAGTTTTCACAAGATGAAGCTCTGCCAGAGAATCGTAAGATAAGAATAGCTATTATTGGAGCAGGTAGTGTAGGCGCTATGCTTGCAGATGAACTATTGAACAATCCCAAAGCAACTTACAAGCCTGTTTGCTTTGTAGATGCGAACAAAGAAAAAGTGGGCAGAACTATTTCCCGCATTCCGGTGGTTAACAATGAAACCGATCTGAATAGTTACCATGTTCAGGAGGTAGTCTTTGCCCTTCCCAACATAACTAACGAGAGACGGAAGGAACTTTTTGACATCTATAAAGAGAAAGGGTATAAAATCAAAGTATACGATTATCCCTCTTTGGAAAACACCGATGGTCGTCGTCAAATGCGTGATTTTGCTATTGAAGACCTCCTGTATCGTAATACGGTAGATGTTATCGATGAAAAGACAGCTGCCTGGTACCGAGGCAAGAATGTTCTGATTACCGGAGGTGGAGGATCCATAGGCTCTGAACTTGCCAGGCAGATTGCAAAGATCGGTCCTAGTAGACTGACACTGCTGGATAACTATGAGAATGGTGTATATGATATTCAACAAGAACTCAAAACAAGATATCCAGAACTCAATCTCCGTGTGGAAATTGTAAATATATGTGACCGGGATGGCGTTGAACGAGTTTTGAGTGTTAACACACCTGATATTGTTTTACATGCCGCAGCCCATAAGCATGTTCCTCTTATGGAACGGAATGTAATGGAAGCAGTTAAGAACAATGTGTTTGGTACATTAAATGTGGTGGAAACATGCGAGAAATATGGTGTAAAGCGCTTTATTATGATCAGCACGGATAAGGCAGTAAATCCTACCAATGTTATGGGTGCTACCAAGCGCATGTGCGAGATGATTGTTCAGAGTCGTGAAGGAGACAAGACGTCATTTTCTGCCACGCGGTTTGGTAATGTTCTTGGAAGCAACGGATCTGTTATTCCACTATTCAGACGTCAGATTGCCAATGGAGGTCCTGTGACAGTAACGGATAAACGGATCACAAGGTTCTTCATGACGATTCCGGAAGCTAGTCAGCTGGTTATGACATCGGGAGCCATGGCAAAGAACGGTGAATTGTATGTGTTGGATATGGGCAAGCCA
>Ga0256407_10009858_pt1 | contig 13554 bp, 12 predicted proteins | sample RumenRJG_04DNA_FD_193489 | JGI IMG/M metagenome (GOLD analysis project Ga0256407, IMG submission 193489) | Bovine rumen microbial communities from Lethbridge, Alberta, Canada - RJG_04 | ecosystem: Host-associated > Mammals > Digestive system > Stomach > Rumen | place: Canada: Alberta... | reverse complement strand
AACTGTTTGGGGAGGAGTAACGTAATGGAGAGAGAACTAAATAAAATAGCAGCCTTGTGGAAAGGCAATACAAACCACTCTTTTGAGGAACTTTCTCAATACGTTGTTGAGACTCATACGTATGCCCAAGGCTGTGCCATGAAGGCTATTAACCAGATGGCCACACTTCGCAATTGGCTTATTGGCTGTTATATTGTGGAGTATGAACAGAATGGTAGCGATAGAGCTAAATATGGCGACAGACTGCTGAAACGATTAGAAGAACGTGTAAACACGAAGGGACTGAATGTAACGCTGTTTAGGAATTCTCGCTCGTTCTATAAGTTATATCCGCAGATGGCCTCACTCTTCCGAATTCATCCGACGGCGTCGGACGAATCTACAAAGGATTGCAGTTTGCCAATTCATCCGACGGCATCGGATGAATTCATCACGCCTGCTCAGACCATTTTGAGCAGGTTGTCCTTCTCGCATATAACAGAAATCATTACCCAAGACGATCCTCTTGCCCGTTTCTTCTATGAAACAGAATGTATCAAGGGCACTTGGTCTGTTCAGGAGTTGCGTCGCCAAATAGCTTCCAACCTGTATTTCCGCAGTGGCGTAAGTAAAGATCCTGCAAAGTTGCTGGCGTCTATAGTGCCAGAGAAGAATACCACAGCATTGGCTATTCGTCAACCTTTCGCATTTGAGTTCCTCGGATTGAAAGCTAAAGATGTTATTACTGAGGGCGACTTAGAAGATGCACTTATCAGTCATCTGCAGGAATTCTTGCTAGAATTAGGTAAGGGCTTTTGCTTTGAGGACAGGCAGAAACGCATGATCATCGATGATGAGTACTATTATGCTGACCTTGTGTTCTATAATCGTATTCTTCACTGTAGTGTGATTGTGGAACTGAAGAATGATGAGTTCCGCCACGAGTATCTTGGACAGCTGAATGCTTACGTGTCTTACTATAAAGAAAACGAAATGTACGAGGGCGACAATCCGCCTGTTGGCATTCTTCTTTGTACCCGTAAGGGTGAGAAGATGGTGGAATATGCCATAGCTGGTATGGACAACCATCTGTTTGTCTCTACTTATATGCTCCAATTGCCTGATAAGACCACATTGGAGAATTTCTTGTTGAAGGAATTAAATGAAAAGGGGGAGGAGTAGAAGATGGAGTGGAAAAAACATAGATTGGGAGAATTGGCTTTATCAATTCAAACTGGCCCATTTGGTTCTCAGTTACACCAGTCAGACTACTCTGAATGTGGTATTCCTGTTATTATGCCTAAAGACATGATCAATGGCAAAATCGTGACAAATGACATTGCTCGCGTGTCTGATATACATGTTCAAAGATTAAAAAGACATAAAGTGAAATCAGGGGATATAATATATTCTCGTAGAGGTGACGTTGGTAGGTGTTCTTTGATAACAGAAAGAGAAGATGGATGGCTCTGTGGCACTGGATGTCTAAAGGTTGCTTTGGATAAGTCAAAATGTGTTCCATCGTTTATAGCGTTCATCCTTCAGAGAAAGGATTCTATAGGGTGGGTAGAGAATCATGCCGTAGGTGCCACAATGCCTAATTTAAATACAGGTATATTATCTAATCTCCCTCTTATAATTCCTACCTTTGAAGAGCAGGGGCGCATTGCTTCAATTCTTTCTGCTTATGACAATCTGATAGAGAACAACAATAAGAGGATTCGCCTATTGGAGCAAATGGCAGAGAATCTTTATAAGGAGTGGTTTGTTCGTTTCCGTTTCCCTGGCCACGAAAAAGCTGAGTTTGTTGCCTCTAAATTAGGCAAGATACCTTCTTCATTCAGTGTTACAAATATGGGTGACGTGTTTGAAGAATACATAGGTGGAGGATGGGGAAATGATGAGGTGTCTGAGGAATTCCCTATATCTGCAAGTGTGATTAGAGGTGCAGATTTCCCAAGTGTATGGCATTACGATGTTTCAACTTGTCCTAAACGCTTCCATAAAAAGAGCAATTATAAATCACGTCAACTTCATGATGGCGATATCGTGATGGAAATTTCTGGTGGAACGTCTGAACAGCCAGTTGGTAGAACAGTTCTTGTGACGCAAGATTTGATTGATCGTTTTGAAGGTGGTAGAGTGATCTGTGCTAGTTTCTGCAAGATGATAAGTCTTAATAAGGAAAAGATATCGCCTTATTTCTTCTATTTCTGGATGCATTATCTTTATGATACTCGTATCATTGATAGATTCCAACTTCAATCAACGGGAATTATTAATTTTAAGTTTGAGCCATTCTTGAAGAAGGGAATTGTCATGCTCCCATCCAAAGATGTGATGCTGTCATTTGATAAGCATATCATTCCATTATTTAAGGAGATTAATCAGCTTGCTATTCAAAATGATAAACTCTCTCGCCAGCGTGATCTATTGCTCCCGCGCTTGATGTCTGGTAAACTCGAAGTTAAAGTATAACAATAAATATGGCAGTCTATGAAATCCTTTATCAGTGAAGACGATATTGAGCAGGCGATATGTAATCGCTTATCGCAGCCGGAATATGGTTGGACTCGCATAGAGTGTGATCCAAGCGTAGAGAAACAGGACGACGTTAGCGGAACTGGTCGTAACAGTGTGAAGGAATGCATACTGCCAGAGGTGTTCCGCAAAGCACTGAAGCGCATAAATCCGAACCTGAGCGAGGATATCATAGACGATATAGTAAACGACTACCGTAGAGACTATAGTGGTCAAGATATGATAGACGTAAACTACAGACTATATAACCAACTGCGTAATGGCAAGAGGGTTGACACTCGTACCGCTAAAGGCGATGACTTTGAGATAGTTAAGCTGATAGATTTTGATAACGTAGAGAACAACGATTTTCACTGCGTTAATCAGATGTGGATAAAGGGGCATTATCGTTATCGTCGCCCAGATGTACTGCTGTTTGTAAACGGACTGCCTGTAGTATTTATCGAACTGAAAAACTCTACTGTAAAAGTGGAGGAATCGTATAATAAGAATCTGGTTTCATATCGCGAGGATATACCTAATATCTTTGCCCTGAATCAGATCTGTGTGCTATCAAACGGACTGCAAACCAAGATAGGAGCATGGAATGCTGGATACGAATACTTCTTTGAGTGGCTTCGCGCGAACGACGAGAAGGAAAAATTGGATAGAGACCAGATAGCGGAACATGGTCTATCAATACAAATCCTGATAGACGGACTGTTTAAGAAAGAACGACTGATAGACTATATCGAGAACTTTGTCTTCTTCGACAACAAACGTACCAAGATTATAGCCAAGAACCACCAGTTCCTGGGTGTAAATAATCTGATGAAGAGTGTGGAACGTCGCGAAGAACTTAACGGTAAGTTGGGCGTGTTCTGGCATACACAAGGCTCTGGTAAGAGCTACTCTATGGTGATGTTTGTAAGGAAGGTAAGGCGTAAGCTTCATGGTAACTTTACGTTCCTGATAGTAACTGATCGCGACGATCTTGACACACAGATACACAAGACGTTTGTACGCTCGGAAGTGATAGGCGAGAAGGAAGAGTGCCAGCCAAAGAACTCGGCTCAGTTGCGCGAATATCTGATGAGCAACAAGCCCATGCTGTTTACTCTGATACATAAATTCCAGTACGACAAGCAGAAGAAATACCCCATACTGTCTGAGCGTAACGATATCTTTGTATTGGTGGATGAGGCTCATCGCACTCAGTATAAGCAGCTGGCTGAGAATATGCATACAGGACTGCCAAACGCCAACTATATAGCCTTTACAGGTACACCATTACTAGGCGCAAAGCGCCTGACAAACCAGTGGTTTGGTGATTATGTATCAGAGTATAACTTTGCTGAAGCTATTGCAGATGGCTCAACAGTGCCATTGTTCTATAGTCGTAGAGTTCCAGAAGTAGGATTAACCAACGATTGGCTTGATACCGATGTGGCTGAAATAGTAGAAGATGAGAATCTGAACGACAGGGAACAGGAATTGCTCGAAAACAGCTCATCGCGAATACTCGAGGTTATTAAGCGTGATGATCGTCTGGATAAGATAGCTCAGGATATAGCCCACCATTTTCCACGCAGAGGATTCCTTGGAAAGGGTATGGTGGTAAGCGTAGATAAATACACCGCCGTTAAGATGTACGACAAGGTTCAACACTACTGGGCTGAGGAAAAGAAAGAGCTGATAAAACAGCGAAATAAAGCTAAGACAGAGGAGGAACGAGATAATGCCACCCGTATATTGGGGTATATGGACCGTGTAGAGATGGCTGTGGTAATCAGTGAGGAAGCTGATGAAAAGGAAAAATTCATGAAGCAAGGGCTTGATATTACCAAGCATAGGGAGATGATGAATAAGATTACCACTGATGGCAAGGATATAGAAGACAGATTTAAGGATAAGGACGACCACTTAAGTCTGGTATTTGTATGCGCCATGTGGCTTACAGGTTTCGATGTTCCATCACTATCTACGCTGTATCTTGATAAACCAATGAAGAGTCATACGCTGATGCAGGCCATTGCTCGTGCTAATCGTGTGTTCCCAGGCAAAACTTGTGGTATCATAGTCGACTATGTCAATGTGTTTAAGTATATGCAGGAGGCTCTTAGTGATTATGCATCAAGAGGTGAGGGCGATGGCGATTATCCTGCCAAAAACATTGAACAGCTTATTACTAATATTGACAACTGCATACTTGAGTGCGATGCATTCCTGTTGACGCTGGGCATTAACCTAGATGAGATAATTGCAGAGTCTAACACGCTGGATAGATTAGAGATGCTGCGAAAGGCATATAATAGGATATTGGAGAAAGACGAGTGGAAAGACCGCTTTAAGGTGCTGAGCAATCTGCTTATGAACCTCTATGATGCCAGCAAGCCAGAGATATTTGAACGTGGTTGGCATAATGATAAGTTTGCACCTATCAGTTATATCAGCGGGTTGTTCTGCAATCAGATAGACGATGAGAAACTGGAACGTGCCAAGGCTAGAATGGCTGAGAAACTGGACCAGAGCGTAACATCTACTAATAAGGTATGTGATGACGCTGACTATGTAATACATCAAGGCAAAGTGATAGACCTGAGCAAGATAAGCGTGGACGATATTCGTAAAGAGATTACACTTACGCCATATAAGGCATTAGAGATTGAAGATCTGCGCATATTCATAGAAAAGCTATTGGAGCAGATGATAAATAAGAACTGCACGCGTATTTCATTCTCAGAGCGTTATAAGAGTATTATTAATCGCTATAATGCAGGAGGAAGTGAGAATGAGGATTATTACGAGAAACTGCTGCAGCTGATAGAAGAAATGAAGAAAGAGCAAGGTCGCTCTACTGATCTTGGTTTGGAGGAAGAAGAGCTTGAAATATACGATTTGCTGATTCAAGGCAAGAAACTTACAAAAGCTGAAGAGCAGAAAGTGATCTTGGCAGCAAAGAACTTGTATCAGAAACTGAAGGCTGAGAAGGATAACTTCATGGTGGTAGACTGGTATAAGGACGAACAGCCTCGAAAGAAAGTGTTCTAGCTCATACAGATATCCCTGAATAACGACTTGCCAGAAAGTTACGATAGAGTATCGTTTGTAGACAAGACAAACCTGTTAATGAATCATTTCATAGACATGGCCATCCAAGGCTACGGCTGGGTGACGGCGTAATTAATAACATACATGAATAGACTCGTACTAATAGGAAATGGATTCGATTGCGCGCATAACCTACCTACCAGTTATCAAGAATTTATAAATTGGTACTGGGATGGTAGATTTTACTATTTAAGGACACTAGTGAAAGCTATATTATAGTAAAAGAATAGGAGAGCGAACATCACTGTTGGCTCTCCTGGATCATTAAATTTTTAAAATAAAAAATGCAGTTTTAACACCATGCGCATCACTGCGCGGAAAGGGGGTGTTACAAAAACTGGGTGCAAAGGTACAACTTTTTTTGCAGAAACTTGCGTGTTTGCCTAGAAAATACTACCTTTGTAGCCCGAAAAGAAAGGAATGTCCAATAGGAGGCTATCTTCAATAGTAACAATGTGGTAAAAGGCTAAAAGATGATTAAGGATAAATTTCTAGATAATATAGAAATTATTGTGGAAACATGGCTGCGCGAGTCTGAAAAGTCTCGCGTGGTGAGTATAGTGGAGAGGGCAAGATGGGTGTGCGCAATGATGCTGGCCGATGTTGCTGCTGAGAAGCATGGATATACGCTGGTTAAGGCGGCTTCGTTTAGCGAAGTTTTACCAGAGGGAGAGGCTGAAACGGTAGATAATCTGGTAAAGGCGATAGCATACTTTATGCTGGAGAAAGCTGCCCAGAAACGTGATGATATAGAGAAGGCTCGGTGGTATCTTAAGGATTGTAGTATTGAGCATATGTACATAAGGCAAGTTGTAAGCCGCCTTGAGTTGCCAGAACCCGAAGAGCTGCAATACTGCAGTGTGCCCGAAAAGGTGACACTGCCAGCAGAGATACAAAAGGCTATAGATAACAATCAAGCTGCTATACATATCCATTTGGAGGCCAGCAGAGAATGCGCAGAACCGCTGCTGAAGATCGATAATAATAATGGTGGAAGTGTAACAATACATAATACGGAGATAAAAAGGGATGAAAATAACGCTAGTGAACCATGAAGGTGGGATAGTGAATGTAGACAATAGAACATTGATAGTACAGGGCGACCTGAACCTAAAGAAGGGTGAGATGCAGGATGCTGAAGCTGAAGAGGTGTTTGAACCATGCGAACTGATGTTTTTCGACAGCGTAATGTTTGGTACAGAGAAAGGGCAGAAAGGATTAACCGAACTGCTGCGTAAGGCTGCTGGCATGATAGATGTGAATCAGGGAACTAGTTGGTTCTGCCTGTATGCAGCCTATCGCTACTATAAGAAGCAGCTTGGAACCAAAAGGGAATATGTGAAATTCTTCAGCGACATAGAAACACTGCTGCCCGATGTACTGAAGAACATAGTGACTGCCGAAAAGGGGGATAAACGATATCATAGCTATACGCAGGCATTGAGTCTGGAAGCAGGCAGTTGGTATATTGACGATGGAAAACTACCGCCGCTAAACGATTTGGCTGCATATATAAATAGGTATGGCGGAGCGCCAGAACAGTTCAGAAGCATGGTGCAGATAGTGAAGGATATATATAAGATGTTTATAGCGCTTGATGCAAAATTGAAAGAGGATTAACCGAACCTAAGTTAGGATTAAAATATCAACGAGTAGAGCAATCTGCTCGTTTTTTTTGTGCCCTTTTCAGAGTGATCAGAGTAAAATACCCTAATTTTCAGAGTAATCAGAGTGGCGCTGTTTAAGCGCTTATTTTTCTTTCCAGGCCCGAAAACTTGCTATAATTTTGCACTCGCAAACCTGAAACGACTCGGGTGTTGCGAGTGTTCTCATACATGCTGCTACCAAAATCACCTTCCGAACGGCGGGAGGCGATATTTCTGCGTATATGTGCATGTATACGCATGCGTGCGGAAGGCGCGCGTACATTATTTAAAAATTTAATTATTAACTTTCTAAAATACAAACAAGATTATGATTACAACAACAGTTATTTCAACAACAACAAGTTTGTCAACCCGCAAGGCTGCTCATTATAACGAGCAGCAGGAGCTGCGAATGACTTCGCTGGACATTGCGGAGCTCTGCGGGAAACAACATTTCCACGTGATGGAGGCCATCCGAAAGATGGAGCCTGCATGGGAAAAAGTATCATCATCGAAATTTAGATTATCATCACGAAAGGTGATTCAACCGAATGGTGGCGCTCGCGAATTTCCCTGTTACGAACTCACCAAAACAGAGACGCTCTACATCGCTACCAAGTTTAAGGATGAGATGCGAGCCAAGCTGGTACTGCGATGGGAGGAGCTGGAGCGAGAGCGACTTGAACAGGGCCGCTTGCAGAAACCTAAAGAACTGCGACTGCTGGCAACGGCGCAGGAAGTGCTGCACGAGTCGGAAGAAATCGTGGGCGGACAGCTTGACATCGCCAACGAGGATTCTGATGGTTGCTTCACGGCTACGGAAATTGCCGAGGTGTTCAACATGAATGCTCACGATCTGAACTCATTCCTGGTGGATATGAACATACAGCGCTGGGCTGGCGGTCAGTACCGACTGACACCGCAGTACGCCGAACTTGGTCTGGCTGCCGACCGACTGAGCATAGGCTACTCGCTGAAAGGCAAGCTGAAGTACAACACTTATCTGGTGTGGACCGAGAAAGGGCGCGACTTTATTTTGGAACTGGTAAGATACGGACGATGAGCGGAATAAAACGAAAAGAGTATCTGCAGTACCTGGCCGATACTCGCGACCGAGAGTTTCAGATGAAGGACGCAGGATGCCGAGTGGTGCATAAGAGCATCGGCGAAATTCGCGCCGAATTCGAATCGAAATTCGGAAGCATTTATTACATTAAATATTAAAGATTCTTGGCAGAGCCAAGCGGCAAAGCCGAGCGAAACATTAAAAAATTAAACATTATGGAGACAATGATTTTGAGAGTTAAGAAGTGCGGACAGATGACTACCGTACAGAGTGAGAAAAGTGAGAATGGAGTGCTTGACAAGCGCACACTAGTGCTGCAGGAGCTCGGAGGAAAGTACGAGAACTGCTATGTAGTAACTGCGCTGGGTAGCCTTGCTACCATCGAGTGGACCGAGGGAGAACTAGTAGCGTGCGCGCTGAGTTTTCGTACTCACGAGCACAACGGACAGGTGTTTATGGATGTGATTGCGAACGAGATCTCTCGACTGCGCTCGAGATGACAAAGTAATAACAATTTGAGTTGAGGTGAGGAGGATGTTCTCGAGTAAATGGCCAAAGAATCCGAAATCTCTTCTCGCAAAAACTCAAAGAAAATGAAGAAAATAATCAACAAGACAACAACTGTTGACGGCATGATGGCCGTGAGTGAGAATGATATGGGGTTGAAGTATGTGCAGTTTCTGCCCGACAACCCATGTGTAGGACTAGTGGAGGCGTTTCATGGATTTGGATATTTCCAAATGCTTAACAATGGATCGTGCGACTTTATCCAGAAGAAGCGCAAGCGCAACAAGCCTGAATTCAAGGGGTATTACGCCAGTCTGTCGTTTTGTGCCGACGGGTATGATAGGGTGACATTTGTGGTGCCCAATGAGCTGCGCGGCGAACTACCCACGATTCTGCGAAAGGGTATATTTCAGATAATTGCACACCTGCTAAAGAAAGGATGGGCTAGATGATCTATCATATATCTTATAACGATAAGCACCAGAAGTTGGCGACAAGGGTTAAGGGCCGCGAGGAGTTCCTGGCGCTGCGCAATAGTAGCGAGAATATCGCCAATCTGGCTAAGGCTCGACAGGGGGATGATGCGGCCAAAAAGGACCTAGTGCAGTTTGCATACAATCTGGGGCATGTAGACGGATTGATAGCGGGATGTAAGAGCATAGGTAGCTACTTTTTCCATGATATAGACTGCTATGACAAGGAACAGAGCGAGGCTATATGCCAGCAGATTCTCGCCAAGAAGGATGAGATAGGGCTGATGATGCTGGAGAAGAGTGCTAGCGGCGGCTATCATCTGGTATGTAAGCGAGAGCCTGGCACCACAATCTTAGAAAACCAAGTTAGAGTGGCTTGTGCGTTGAAAATAGCTGACATGGACAATAATGCTCGCGATTTGCAGAGGGTGGTGTTCGGTACGAGTGGATCGGCTGAAGATCTGATTTATCTGGATGAAGAGCTGTTTGATGAGCCGATGACGGCGGAGGAGTGTGAAGAGGAGTATGAGCGAGTGAAAGAGCGTGAGAGACGTGGGGAGGAACAGTTGCCGCCTGGGGCTAAGAAGGCGAATAAGCATTATCGGCCGTGGGAGGAATCGACTGATGGGCTTGCTGGTGGGCTTGCTGACGTCCGCGCGCGAGGGGGCTGTGACAGAGGACAGGGACCAGTCACAACTTCTTGTGACAGGTACCAGTCCCCAGTCACAGCTGACAGGTACCAGTCCCCGGTCACAGCTGACCAGGAACCGATCACAGCAAAGTATCCGGATAATTATCATGGGATACCGTTTGACAAAATACTAGAGAAGTATTGGGAATTGAATAATGGTGGGTTTGAGCCTAATATTGGGGATAGGGATACGTTGACGTTTCAGTTGGCTAGTGATTTGAGGCATATCTGCGGGCGAAGTGCGGAGTGGCTGGATCAGGTGATTCCTTGTTATGATGGGTTCCCGATAGAGGAGAAGCGACAGAAGATTGCGAATGCTCTGAAATCCAGCTACGAAGGTATGCCTGGTCGACTGAAGGATGTGCTGGATGCGCTGGAGGGACGTAAAAACAAAGCGGCTGAGGAGAGTGAGCCTGCAGAGCAGGCGGCTCTGCCAGAACAGATGCCGGAGATGCCTAGTGATAAGAAACTGCCGAAGTTAATTAGACTTTTGACGAGAAATACCCCCAACCAATACAAAGCGGCAGTGGCGCATGCGGTATTTCCACCGCTTGGTACACATCTGAAGGAAGTGAGTTTTGAGTATACCGACTATGTGCCTCACGAGGCTACATTGATGAACTGCCTGATGGCGCATACGGGTGCTGGTAAGGGCTGTATCGACGAGCCGATCAAGCACATAATGGCGGATATCAAGGAGCGTGATAAGGAGAACACTCGCCGCGAGGAAGAGTGGAAGCGCGACTGCCAGAAGAAGGGCGCTAATAAGGACAAGCAGGTACGTCCCGAAGGACTGGTGATACAGGAGATAGACCCTGATATGACTAAGCCTGCGCTTGTTACCCGTATGGATGAAGCTGAGGGACATTTCGTCTACGTAAAGCTGAACGAGATAGACCTGTTTGAGCAGCTGAAAGGTCAGACTGGTAAGCAGCACTTCCAACTGATGTGTCTGGCTTTCGACCCAGGTGCGGAATTCGGTCAGACTCGCGTAGGTACGCAGAGCGTAACGGCAAGACCTAAGTGTAGATTCAACTGGAACGCATGTACCACCATCCAGAAAGGTCGTCGCTTCTTTAATAAGGTATTGACCGATGGACCAATCAGCCGTATCAACTTCTGCACCATCCCTGAGATGGAAATAGGTGCTGAGCAGCCTATCTACGGCAAATATGACGAGAAGTTTGATGAGGAACTAAAGCCCTACATTGATAACTTGGTAGCCGCTCGCGGGCGTGTGGATTGCCCTCAGGCATTTAAGCTGGCCAAGAAGCTGCAGGAAGAGTGCGCGGAGTTCGCTAGATTGAGTCAGGATGAGACCTACTGGAATCTGTCGCATCGCGCCATTGTTATCGCTTGGCTTAAGGCTTGCGTGCTCTACGTAGCCAACGGCAATCAGTGGGAGAAGGCGATAGAGGACTTTGTCCGCTGGAGTCTGCAGTATGATCTCTGGTGCAAGATGCAGTTCTTTGGTGAGGATATCGAAAGAGCTAATCGCGAAGGAGATCGTTTTGGCTCACGTGGACCTCAGAATATGCTGGAGCTGTTGCCGAATGAGTTTACTATCGAAGATGCTAAACGAGTAAGAAGACAGCAAGGCAAGGATAATAGTGGTAATCGTTGTATCCGCATGATTAGAACTTGGGTGAACCGAGGGTACGTGATACAGAATACAGAATACAGTTTTATTAAGAGCAATAAATTTAAGAATAAAAAAATAAAAGAATAAAAAGTAAAGGAATAAAATGGAACCAATAGTACAATTAAACAGTCAAGCAAAGTTGAGTGATCACTTCATTCTCGGGGAGATGACAAGAAGCAATAGTCATCCCGAAGTGTATAACATCCCTACCCATGAGGCTATCTCTAACCTGAAGCGGGTTTGCGAGTGGCTGGAAGTATTGCGCAAGCGATATAATGATAAGTATGGAGTGGGCGAGGAGCCTATACGAATTAACTCGGGTTATCGCAGTCCGCAGCTGAATAAGAAGATAGGTGGCGTGGCGGGGAGCAACCACCTGACGGGTTGCGCAGTGGATATCCGTGTGCTGGGTATGGAGCAGCTAATCCGCTATGCGACGATCCTATTAGATTATTCAGATGAATCGAAACAGGACTTTGATGAGTTATTAATTGAGCGAAACCGCTATGGCGCCATCTGGCTACACTTTGCTGTGCGGCCTAAGGATAATCGACGTAAGGTGATGATTATCAACGCTTAACCGATCACTACGGCTTGACGCCTTTGTCGAAGAGGCGCTTGATTAGAGATGGATGCTTGGCCAGCTGGCGGATAACGCTGATGCCCAAACGACTATAGAAAAGTGCTGCGATCCAACGTTCGCGGCGCTTTTTCTTGAAAATCTCGACGTTGGTGTCGGTGAACGAACGACCCTCGACGATGGCCTGAGCAGCATTGCGGGCGGTGGCGATGGCATAATATAGGCCCTCGCAGGTGAGTTTGTTTGCAAAGCCACCGGCATCGCCGATGAGTATGATGTCATCACGATGTGTGTCTACATCGCGTATGGGGATATAGGCACCGTGGATCTTGCTCTCCTTATAACCGTTTTCGGCCAGGATCTCGCGGAACATCTTTATGTTGGTGGACTTGTTGCCATAGCCTACAACGTCGTGCTCGACGGCTGGGAAGAGGTAATAATAACCACCGGGGTATTTAGTAGACGAGAGCTCGACAACGATAGCATTGCGCGACTTGGGCTGATACTGCTCCAGACATAATATACTATCGGTATAGGGGCCTATCAACTGCTTGCGGACACGGCTGTTGGCTCCATCGGCTCCAACCAGATGGCGGCACTGCACCTGCACGCCCGACTTGAGGGTGACAAGCAGCTGCCCGTCGGCCTGACGCTCAAAACTGCTGAAAGCGCCTTGCATGAATCGGCCGCCAGCTGCGATATAATACTGCAACAGACGATGGTCGAAGTCCTTTCGGGCTACAACGCGGATGTCGTGCTGCGCCTGGAAGCTGCATTCTACGTCGTCGACCTTGATTTCGACTTCGTAAATGCTCTGGTAGGGGTAGGTGAACTGAGGCATGAGCTCATTTAATAATGACCATGCTTTGACGGTGAGTCCGCCGCCACATATCTTATCGCGCGGGAAAGTGGCGTGATCGATGAGCAGGCAGTCGATGCCTGACTTGTGGAGCTGATAGGCGCAAACGCTGCCTGCTGGGCCGGCGCCAACTACTAGTGTATCGGTAGTAATAATCTGGTTCATGGTGCAAAAGTACTTAAAAAATCTATCAAAACAAAGTGTTTTACCAAAAAAGTGCTATCTTTGCAGTCAAAAACGAGAAAATATGGCTAAAGGAAAATGGATAGGTGGCTTTATAGGATGGATGGCTGGCGGACCTCTGGGGGCGCTGGCAGGATATCTGCTGGGCTCGCTATTTGATAGTATGCTTGATGGTGTGAATAATGCTGACAATAGTGGTACGTGGCAATCGTATAATGCCACCTATCAGCAGGCGTATCAGCAGCGACAGCAGCAGGGACAGCGCAACAGCTTCTTGTTTGCGCTGCTGGTACTATC
>Ga0256407_10009855_pt1 | contig 13557 bp, 15 predicted proteins | sample RumenRJG_04DNA_FD_193489 | JGI IMG/M metagenome (GOLD analysis project Ga0256407, IMG submission 193489) | Bovine rumen microbial communities from Lethbridge, Alberta, Canada - RJG_04 | ecosystem: Host-associated > Mammals > Digestive system > Stomach > Rumen | place: Canada: Alberta... | reverse complement strand
CTGGCAAAGCATGATTTCAAACTTCCAGATCTACTTGAGGACATTGAAATCGAAGTGATCCTTTCCCAGGTAGATGAACTTACAGCATGGGCAAATGACATCAAGGAATATGCCTTGAAACAGGCCATCGGCGGTAAGGAATGGCACGGATGGAAGCTCGTGGAAGGACGTTCAGTTAGAAAATTCACCAGCGAGGACAAGGTAATCAAGGCTGTATGCGAGGCAGGGTTCGATCCGTTCGAGAAGAAACTCATAGGCATCACCGCCATGCAGAAACTTCTCGGAAAGGCAAAGTTTGACGAACTTCTTTCAGGACTTATTGCCAAGTCGAAAGGCAAACCAACGCTCGTACCGGAGAGCGATAAAAGACCGGCAGTTTCAAGTGCATCTTTAGATTTTAAGGAAGAATAGATTATGGCTACAAAAGTAATAACAGGTGTTAACACCAGATGGTCCTACGCAAATGTGTGGGAAGCAAAAGCTATGGAAGGCGGCAAGCCTAAGTTCAGTGTGTCTCTCATCATCCCAAAGTCTGACACCGTAACCGTTGGCAAAATCAAGGCTGCCATTGAAGAGGCCTACCGTGATGGTCAGTCAAAGCTTAAGGGCAACGCCAAGTCCGTACCTGCGCTCAGCACTCTCAGAACTCCGCTTCGTGACGGTGATTTGGAACGTCCGGATGATCCTGCTTACGCCAATGCGTATTTTGTCAACGCCAACTCTACCACTGCTCCCGGTGTGGTTGATGCCAACAGGAATGAAATCCTCGACAAGTCTGAAGTCTACTCCGGCTGTTACGGCAGAGCCTCCATCAGTTTCTATGCATTCAATGCCAACGGCAATAAGGGTATTGCCTGCGGTCTTAACAATCTGCAGAAGATTAGGGACGGTGAACCGCTTGGCGGCAGAGCGAGCGCCGAGAGCGATTTTGCCACTGAAGAAGATGAAGACTTTTTAGGTTAGGAGGCATCATGGATTCAGGTGAAATCTTTCTGATGGGCTTTGGCTCCGGTTTGTTTACCGGCGTAGTGGCAGCAATCCTGTTTGAGTTCCTTGGATTTCTCTTTACCGAGTTCCTGAAACGCAGAAAGCGTCGTGTCTGGTAGCACCAGATAACTTGTAACGATTTAGTAAGGGTAGTGGTTTTGACTGCTGCCCTTTTTTGACAGGAGAATTTTATGGAAACACTATCTTGTGATCTCGAAACATACAGCAGTGAGGACTTAAGGAAATGCGGAGTCTACCGCTACTGCGAGGCTCCCGATTTTGAAATTCTGCTCTTTGCCTACAGTGTAGATGGTGGTGAGGTACAGCTTGCTGATCTCGCCTCCGGAGAAAAACTTCCCAGGGAAATCATCAAGGCCGTGACCGATGACAGAGTCATCAAATGGGCGTGGCATGCAAACTTTGAGCGTGTATGTCTGTCCAGATACTTGCGCGACTTAGGCTTACTAACCGGTTATCTCAATCCCGAAGGCTGGCGGTGCGACATGGTGTGGGCGGCAACTCTGGGACTGCCGTTTTCACTCGAAGGAGCCGGTGCGGTACTGGGACTCGACAAGCAGAAACTCACGGAAGGTAAGGAACTCATCCGCTATTTCTGCAAGCCGTGCTCCCCCACTCAGGCAAACAGCGGCAGAACCAGAAATCTCCCCTGCCATGCTCCCGACAAGTGGGAAATGTTCAAACGCTACAACATCCGGGACGTGGAAACCGAAATGGGAATACAGCAGAGACTGAGTAAGTTCCCGGTACCGGACTTCGTCTGGGAGGAATACCACCTCGACCAGGAGATTAACGACCGCGGCGTAAAAATCGACATGGAACTGGTACGTCAGGCGATTGCCATTGATGAACGCTCGCGAAATGAGCTCATAAGTACCATGAGGGAATTTACTCAGCTTGAAAATCCCAACTCAGTCCAGCAGATGAAGGACTGGCTGGCAAATAACGGTCTTATGACTGAAAGCCTTGATAAGAAAGCCGTGGCTGAACTTATGAAGAATGCCCCGCCGGAACTCATCAGAGTGCTGACACTCCGGCAGCAACTTGCCAAGTCATCAGTGAGAAAGTACCAGGCTATGCAGAATGCTGTATGTGCCGACGGCAGAGCCAGGGGACTTTTTAGCTTCTACGGTGCCAATCGCACCGGGCGGTTCTCAAGCAAAATCATTCAGTTGCAGAATCTTGCCCGTAACAGCATGAGCGATTTAGATCAGGCTCGTGCGCTTATCAAAACCGGAGACTATGACGCTGTATCTATGCTCTACGATGATGTACCGGATACGCTCTCCCAGCTCGTAAGAACAGCCTTTGTGCCTCCGAAGGGAAAACTCTTTTATGTAGCGGACTTTTCAGCCATTGAGGCCAGAGTGATTGCGTGGTTTGCTGGTGAAAAATGGCGGTCTGAGGTATTCCGTAAAGGCGGTGATATCTATTGCGCCAGTGCCAGTCAGATGTTTAAGGTTCCGGTGGAAAAGCATGGTATCAATGGTCATCTGAGGCAAAAAGGGAAAATAGCGGAGCTGGCCCTTGGTTACGGCGGGGGTATGGGCGCATTAAAGGTCATGGGAGCACTTGAGATGGGGCTTAAGGAGGAGGAGTTACAGCCCCTCGTCAACGCCTGGAGAAACGCCAATCCAAATATTGTGAAATTCTGGTGGGCTGTGGATAACGCAGTTATGGAAGCAGTGAATAAAAGAACCACCACCGAAACTCACGGCATCACTTTCTCGTTCAAAAGCGGCATGCTGTTTATCACCCTGCCCTCCGGCAGAAAGCTCGCCTACGTTAAACCTCGTATCGGCATGAACCAGTTCGGCGGTGAAAGCATTACCTATGAAGGCATCGGTGCTACCAAAAAGTGGGAACGTCTCGAATCCTACGGTCCCAAGTTCGTGGAAAACATCGTCCAGGCAACAGCCAGAGACATTCTGTGTTTTGCCATGAAGACTTTACGGTGCTGCAGCATAGTTATGCACATACATGATGAAGTGGTCATCGAGGCAGATCCCCGCGTAAGTCTGGATGCTCTTTGTGAACAGATGGGAAGAACTCCGCCATGGGCTGAAGGCTTAATCCTTACCGCCAGCGGTTACACATCGCCCTACTACAAAAAGGATTAGCGCCTTAACTTGATCGGTATCTTGGTCGGTGACTTAGTCGGTCAGCACCGATCAAGTTATTTGGAATTAAGCACAGCTCCCGCATTAAGGAATATGTGATTACTTGTCTGACTGCACAGCTTCTTTTAGCGTATTGCCTGCAGTAAATGAAGGTACTCTCTTTGCCGGGATTTCAACAGCCTCACCGGTACGAGGGTTACGACCGCTGCGAGCCTTTCTCTCAGAAGTCTTAAAAGTTCCGAAACCAACGAGCTGAACACTGTCACCTTGGGCTAATGTTTCAGTTACAGTTTCTAAAAAGGCATCAAGCATCTTTTTGCTGTCTGACTTGGTCGTATGACTCTTTTCAGCGATTATTTCAATAAGTTCCTGTTTATTCATGTAATTAAACCTCTCTCTTTGTACTCTGACAGTTAACAGCATGATGAATGAATTGACTTTGTAAATCAAGCATGTCAACGGCTAAAACAGAGGGGCAACCTACATTTCATTGAAATCAGCTTAAATTTAAACCACGTTTGCTACTCAGTCGATCTGCCTCGATTAAGTTAATTTTCGGTCGTTCACCCCTCTATATTTGCTCACTTCTTAACCGCCCAACAAGTATTCTGAAAATAAATCCGCTCAAAATCGCCCTTCATGTCCAGTAGTAAATGAAGGCCCGTAAAAGCCTTCATGTTTCTTAACCTATTTTCAGGAGTTTTTTATGTTTGAAATCAAAGAAAAACAGAAAGTTCTGCCGGACGGAACCAGGATTACCACCTTCACTCGGGAAATAACCGGTGCAAATATGCTGGAGGTCGAAGCCGGCACCAACGGCTTTAAGGGCGGCAATGCCGAACACGGCAGCCGTACCTATTTCCGCATCACCAACATCGGTAATACCGACATGTTTGTTAAGACCTCCCGCAGGCCTTACAGCAACAACACTGAAAGTGCTGAGTTCATTCTTGGTGGTGACTGCGAGCTTGAAACCATCATCAGAGCACTGAAGTTCGTGGTTAAGGTTCTGGAAGAAGAATCAGCGGAGGTTGTGGACTGATGGCAATGATCAACCTTTACCGTGCCAATGTTATCGGCATCAAATGGAACTGTCTGTATCCGAACCACGTCGAGGTAACCGATGAGAAGACTCTGCTTTCGGCAGTAATCCGTGACTATGTATGCGCCGAGTACAAGGGAAACTACCGCAGCAAGGATAATTTCATAAGCAGCGACTGTCTGCCGGTGGACTGCGACAACGACCACTCCGAGAATCCGGCTGAGTGGATTACCCCGGATGATGTGGCACAGGCATTTCCGAATGTTACCTTTTTCGTTCATTACAGTCAGCACCATAACAGAGTGAAGGACAACAAGTCTGCACGGCCAAGATTCCATATTCTGTTTCCGATTGAGCGCATGACCGATCATGCCGCCTATGCGAATCTGAAAACTGTGGTGAACGGAATCTTTCCTTATTTCGACACCAACGCCCTTGATGCCGCCCGGTTCTTTTACGGCACATCAGATCCGAAGGTGGAATTCCATAAAGGCTTTATGAACCTTACGGAATTTCTGCAGGATGCTGCACCGTTCGATAAGGATCTTAATCAGGGACAGTACGGAAGCCGGGTAATTCAGGAAGGCAGCCGCAACAGCACCATGAGCCAGTATGCCGGGAAGATCATCAAGAAGTTCGGAGATACAGACAAGGCCTACCAGTGCTTTATGGATGAAGCAGCCAAATGCAGTCCGCCACTTCCTGATGAAGAGCTTCAGACAATCTGGCATAGCGCTCAAAGGTTCTTTGCCGGGGTGCAGAAACAGGAGGGTTATGTTGATCCCGATACCTACAACACCGAGGTCAGCTACAAGCCGGAAGATTACTCCGATGTTGGGCAGGCTGAGGTGCTGGCCAAGATTTTCGGGAATGAACTCCGGTACTCTCCTGCCACTCACTATATCCGCTATGTGGATAACTACTGGAAGGAAACCGAATCCGGAGCCCAGGCAGTGGCTCATGAACTTACCCGGCGACAGCTGGAAGAAGCCAATGTGGAAATCATGAAGGCTCTTGTCCACATGGATGAATGCGGCGCTCAGGAAATACTTGATACCGCAAGTTCCAAAAAGAAAGCCGCCAGTCTGATGAACGATGAGCAGACAGAAGCTCTTGAAGCCTTAAACGCCGCAAACACATACCGTGCTTTTACCATGCGCTGCCGTGAATCCAAGAATGTAACCGCGGTACTTAAGGAAGCCCGGCCGAAGCTGGAAATATCACCAAACGAGCTGGACTCAGATCCTTATGTTCTGTGTACCCCGACAGCCACATACGACCTGCGCAAGGGACTAAAAGGCGCAAGAGAACACTCACCGGATGACTTCATTACCAAAATGACCGCTGTGTCTCCCGGCACTAAAGGAGAGAAACTCTGGAACGATGCCCTTAATCTGTTTTTCTGTCGAGACAAATTACTGATTGAGTACGTTCAAATTAACTGCGGTATCGCAATCATCGGCATGGTACTGGTGGAGGCACTATTTATCGCACTCGGCATCGGCCGCAACGGTAAGTCCACCTTCTGGAACGTCATAGCCATGGTGCTGGGTTCCTACAGTGGCAACATCTCAGCAGACGCACTCACCACGGGATGCCACAGGAACATTAAACCTGAACTCGCAGAGGCCAAGGGAAAGCGACTCCTTATCGCCTCGGAGATGCAGGAAGGAGCAAGGCTTAATGACTCTGTGGTAAAGCAGCTCTGTTCAACTGACAAGATCTTCGCGGAAAAGAAATACAAAGATCCTTTCTCCTTCAATCCATGCCACACCCTGGTGCTCTATACCAATCACCTGCCAAGGGTGAGTGCCTCTGATGACGGTATCTGGCGAAGACTTATCGTTATCCCGTTCAACGCAAAAATTGAGGGCGAGGGAGACCGGAAAAACTATGCCAAATACCTCTTCGAAAATGCCGGGGAGGCTATCCTGGCGTGGCTTATCGAGGGTGCCAGGAAGGCAATCGAGCTCGACTTCAAGGTTCCCGTACCGCCATGCGTCCGACAGGCCATTGAGGCATACAGGGAGCAGAACAACTGGTTCGGACACTTCCTTGAGGATAAGTGCGAGGTGGGAGAAGAGTTCCGGGTAAGTTCATCTGAGCTATATCAGGGATACCGGACATATTGTCTTGAAACCGGGGAGTATGTCCGCAATACGGGAGACTTCTATTCAGCACTCGAGAGAGCCGGGTTTGAACGCATCATGTTTGAGCGAAAAAGGTTCATCAAAGGGCTGCGTCTGAGCGGAGATTTCCTGAATTAACGACCACCTGTAGCAAAGTGTAGCAAGGTGTGTTCGCAAAGTGACTTTTGGTTAAAAAGTCATCAAGTGATACACATTGCTATACCTTGCGACACTTTGTACCCAAAAAGTTAAAACCCTTATAAATCAAGGCTTTGCAAGGTGTAGCAATCTGTTATATAGAAAGTCCCTTAGGGGAAAATTAAAGAGAAAAATTTATATATAGAGGAGTTTTATAGAACACATTGCGACACCTTGCACAGAGCCATAAAACCGGGGGTGCGGAACAGCAATCCGCGCCCCTCTTGACGGAGAAAAAATTGGAAGAAAATTACAGCGAGTTTTATCTCGCAAAATGCCAGAAAAGACTGAAAGAATGGCGAGCACCCTTAGACGGATGGTTCTGCAAGAAAATCATCGATGTACGCGAGGATGACGAGGATGCTCCACTGGCAACATGTGAGCTGTGCGATTGCAGTAAGGTTCGATTTATCCATGTGATGGATCACGACCTTTATTTCGAAGATGTTTGTGTCGGATGTATCTGTGCCGGCGTTATGCAGGGCGATATTCTGGCTGCGAAGGAGCGTGAGCGTCAGATGAAGAATCGAGCCAAACGCAGAAAGAATTTCGTTGCCGGGGAATGGAAGGAGACAGCTCCAATGGGTGCTCTCCGCACTTACACCAGAATGCACAGGGGCCAAAGAATATGGATCTCGGTTTATCCCGGAAACAGGCACTACGTAAGGTGCAATGAGAAATCAATCTCCCGGTACAAAGGTCGCCCCATTCGTGATTTCTATTCTGCAGTTTATGTGGCTTTCGATTTGGCAGATCCGGTGGAGGAATTACTGTGAACGAGAAATTTATTGAGAGGAAACTGGTAACTGCCGTGAAGGCCAGAGGAGGCATTGCGCCGAAGTTCGTGTCTCCCGGTTATGCCGGAATGCCCGATCGCCTGGTGCTGCTTCCCAATGGTGTGTTTGCCTTTGCTGAACTCAAAGCCCCCGGGATGCATCCGAGAGCATTGCAGGTGGCAAGGCATGAGATGTTAAGGCGGTTAGGCTTTCGGGTGTATGTGATTGATGGAATTGAACAGATAGGAGGAATGCTGAATGAACTTCAAACCCCATGATTATCAGGCTTATGCCATTAACTACATCGAAGAACACCATGTGGCAGCGGTTCTTCTTGGGCTTGGTATGGGTAAGACGATAATTTCTCTGACGGCAATCTCTGAACTTATGTTCGATTCCTTCGAGATCAGCAAAGCACTGATCATCGGTCCCTTACGAGTAGCCAGAGACTCATGGCCTATGGAAATCAGCAAGTGGGAACACCTCAAACACCTAACCTACACCGTGGCTGTTGGTACTCTGGCAGAACGCAAAGCGGCACTTGCAAAGAATGCCGACATAACCATCATCAACCGGGAAAACATCCAGTGGCTTGTCGAGAGCGGTAATTTTGACTACGACATGGTGGTTATCGATGAGCTGTCTTCCTTCAAAAACCACACCGCCAAACGATTCAAAGCTCTGATGAAGGTACGTCCAAAGGTTAAGCGCATCGTAGGTCTTACCGGTACTCCTTCATCAAACGGTCTGATGGACTTATGGTCAGAGTTCAGACTGCTTGATATGGGCGAACGCCTGGGAAAGTTCATCACGAGATACAGAGAATGCTACTTCATGCCCGACAAGAGGAACGCCCAGCAGGTGTTTTCCTACAAGCCGAGGGAAGGAGCTGAAGAGGAAATCTACCGCCGCATCTCGGATATCACCATCTCCATGAAGTGTACCGACCACCTCACAATGCCTGAACTGATTTCAACCCAGTACGAGGTGGTGCTGTCAGATGATGAACGAAAGCAGTACGAGAGACTTAAGTCTGAGCTGGTGATGACTCTTTCCGATGAGGAGATCACCGTTCCCAACGCAGCAGCCCTTACCAACAAACTCAGTCAGCTTGCCAACGGTGCAATTTACGACGATACCAAAAACATCGTGGAATTCCATGACCGCAAGCTTGATGCCCTGGAAGACATCATCGAGTCAGCCAACGGCAATCCCCTTCTGGTGGCCTACTGGTTTAAGCACGACCTAGAAAGAATCAGAAAAAGGTTTGATGTCCGGGAGATTAAAACCTCGAAAGACATCACCGACTGGAATGCCGGAAAGATCCCTGTTGCCATGATCCACCCTGCTTCTGCCGGTCACGGACTTAACCTGCAATCCGGTGGTTCGACACTGGTATGGTTCGGTCTTACCTGGTCCTTGGAGCTCTATCAGCAGACCAATGCCAGACTCTGGAGACAGGGACAGACCTCCGGCACTGTGGTGATCCAACACATCATTGCCAAAGGAACCATCGACGAGCGAGTGCTTAAGGCATTGTCGAAAAAGGAATTAACTCAGAACGCACTGATTGATGCGGTTAAAGCAGATTTAGGAGAAAACAAATGAACGCTAAAGAATTTTTGATGAGAGGATTTAACCTGGAGCGCCACGTGCGCAATCTGACGAATGAAATTGAGCATTACAGAAGTCTGGTAAACAACTGCAGCGTTACTTATTCTGACATGCCTAAGAGCACCACCGAGAATTACAAACTGGAGGATTGTACTCAGAAAATTATCGATCTGCAGAAGGAACTCAGTGATGCCATGGCTGATCTCGTTGATGTGAAGTGTGCCATCACCCGTGCCATCCATAAAATCGGGAATTATGACTATGAAGATCTTCTGGTTAAGCGATATGTATTTTGTGAAACCTGGGAGAAGATTGCCGAAGATATGAACTATGAATTGCGGTACATTCACAAGCTGCACGGGAAAGCATTAAGGGAATTAAAATTTTTTTCCTGAGGGCACTAAAAGACATGGAAAGACACTATGAAGTCTTGATACTATTATAATCGACGTAATGAAACGAACTATGAAAGCTCTGAGTTTAATCCCTCGGAGCTTTTTCATTTTCAGCTCTGCTTCCTGTCGGTGGTGGAGCTTTTTTTATGCCCGGAGAAAACCATGCCAAGAAGACCGAAACGACCATGCTCCTTCCCGGGATGTCCGAGACTCACTGACGGAAGGTTCTGCGAGGAGCATGCCAAAGCAGAAGCAAGACGCTACGAGAAGTACCAGCGAGATCCCGAGGCAAGGAAACGCTACGGTAAAGCATGGACAGTCATTCGTAAAGCCTATGCCTCCGAGCATCCTTTCTGCGAGGTCTGCCTTTCGGAAGGAAGATATACACCAACCGAGGCAGTTCACCACATTAAACCGCTCTCTCAGGGCGGAACTCACGACATAAGCAACCTTAAAGCTGTATGTAAAGCCTGTCATGCCCGAATTCATGGCGAAATGGGCGACAGATGGAGCAGAAAAGTAAAGGATTACGACCACAAATAGCGATGTTAATCCCGCTTTTAGCCCCCAGGGGCGGTCAAAATCGCTGAAATTTTAATCAAAAAGCTTCGGCCCCTTGCCTCCACGCAGAAAAACGCAGTTTCAAAAACGGTAATAACCACGGGCGGTTTTCATTCAGCCATTGAGTTGCCTGCATTCCGACTACTTTCTGCTCAGTAATTTTTTCAAACAATAAGGATTTTTAATGGCCAAAGACGGAACCAACCGCGGCGGTGCCCGAGTGGGTGCCGGACGTAAGTCAAAGGCTCTCCTGGAAAAACTCCTCGAGGGCAATCTCGGACACCGCGACATAACCAGAATCGACATACCGGACATCACTCCCGATGACGGTGATGAGCCGGAGGGAGTGGACATTCCAAAGCCGGATGAATATCTCTCGGAACTCCAGCGTGACGGAAAACCGCTCGGTGCTGCCGAAACCTACACCAAGACCTACCGGTGGCTTGCCCGACTCGGCTGTGACCGTCTGGTGAGTTCTGAACTCATCGAGCAGTATTCAGTGGCATTTGCCAGATGGAAACAGTGCGAACAGGCGGTCACTAAGTTCGGTCTGTGCGGCAAGCATCCGACATGCCCGAGCTCGGTGATTCAGAGTCCCTTTGTGGCCATGAGCCACAGCTACCAGAAACAGACCAGCCAGCTCTGGTTTCAGATTTACAGCATCGTGAAGGAAAACTGCTCTGCGGATGTGTCGGGAGCATCGAATCCGGCTGATGACATGATGGAGCGTCTGCTCCGCTCAAGGAAGAATTAAGGAACCCCATGAAAACAACTACAGAATTTCAGCTGGTCAGTACCGATAAGCTGATCCCCTACGTGAACAATGCACGTACACATTCACCGGAGCAGATCATGAAACTCCGCTCCTCACTGCGTGAATTCGGTTTTGTGAATCCGGTAATCATAGACCGGGACTTTAACGTCCTCGCCGGGCACGGAAGAATACAGGCGGCAAAAGCTGAGAACATTCCCGAAGTGCCGTGTGTCTTTGCCGATCACCTCACCGAGGCTCAGAAGAAAGCATACATTCTGGCAGACAACCGCATGGCTCTTGATGCCGGATGGGATGAAGAACTGCTGGCCGTGGAGATGCAGGAACTGCAGGACTTAGGCTTTGATCTCTCCATGACGGGCTTTTCCGAGGATGAGCTGGCAGAGCTCTTTGCAAATGATGCTGAGGGGGAAGATGATGACTTCGATGTAGAGGCAGAGTTGCAGAAACCGTGTTTCTCCAAAACCGGAGACGTTTGGCACCTTGGCAGACACACCGTAATCTGCGGTGATTCTACTCTGCCGGAAACCTATCAGAATCTGCTCGGGGACGTGAAGGTAAACCTTGTCTGCACCGATGCTCCGTACTTTGTGGATTTGCAAAATGCCTCCGGCAAAATCAGAAACGACAATCTTGATGACAAGTCAGCCTATGAGTTTCTGATGAAGGTCTTTGCCAACTTCAAAAACAGCATGGCAAAGGATGCGTCCTTCTACGAGTTCTACGCCACCTCCAAGTCCCGCATTTTCTATGATGCCTTTGAGGATGCAGGGTTCAAGGTTGGTGCCGGTCTGATTTGGAAGAAGCCGAGATTCCCGCTTTCAAGAACCGACTGGAAATACAACATGGAGCCAATCATCTACGGCTGGCGCAAGGACGGCACTCATAAGTGGTACGGAGATCAGAAACAGACCGTAGTGTTTGAGTTTGATGGGATCAGAAACTCGAAGGAGGACGGCTTTGGGCATCCGAGCAGCAAGCCGGTACCGCTCATTGCCTATCTCGTAAAACTTTCCACCCAGACCAACGGCATCGTCCTTGACGGATTCCTGGGTTCGGCATCAACGCTCATTGCCTGCGAGCAGACGGAACGGATCTGCTACGGCGTGGAGATTGAGCCTAAGTTCGTAGACGTGGCGGTGAAGAGATACATTCAGCAGAAAAACGGTTGCACTGATGATGTATTCGTAATTCGCGACGGTGTGAAATTAAATTACGCCGATGTGGAAATACCGGAGGAACAGACAGATGGCGGTGAGTAAATTAACCCTCAGCAGTCTCTTTGACGGTTCCGGGACTCCTTTTCTGTATTGCTCAGCATGCTGAAAAACATTAGTTGATGGTAATCAAGTAACACTAAATATAGTTGTTAAAGTTCCATAAATTGACTTGATATAGTGTTTTGACAGAGCAAATATGTCCCTAACGAAAACGAACACAAACACGGAGACATAACGATGAAGATCGATTTTAACCTCAAAGGCGCAGAGCGCAAGGAGCTGGTCAAGGCTATCTCAAGGATTACCGGAATCAAGGCTGAATACCAGGGCATGCCGACCACCAATTTTGTGATTGGAGACTTCACGGTAACCGCTGAAGGAGCTCTGGTTTACGATGACAAGATTGATGCCGGGGAGCTTTTAAATGAACTTGCCGAGGCAGGCTTTGAAGGAACTGCCGATAAGTCTGAAGGAAAGGAACTTAAAGTTCCTGAGCCGAATATCCTCACCATTGAGATTCCTGCCGACAGGGTAAACACAGAAAACCTGCAGAAGCTCCTTGATGCCAAGGGGGCACTCATCCGCAAGGCACTCGGGATTGACAGCCTTGCCTTTGAAATCCATGAGGACAGAGTATCCTTCCCTTGGTTCATTGATCCAGCTCCTGACCATGCCATGGCTTACACACAGTTCATTGCCGCCATCTGCAAAATGAGCACCGAGCAGAAACGAGTCACGGCAAAGGTCAGGGAAGTAAACAACGAGAAGTACGCTTTCAGATGTTTTCTGCTCCGACTGGGGTTTATCGGGAATGAGTTCAAACAGAGCCGCAAAATTCTGCTTTCCAACCTTGACGGCAGTTCAGCCTTCAAGACGGTGAAGGAAGATCCAAAGGAGGTTCAAGATGAAGTTTCCGAGTAAAGAAATTGTGGAGCGTCTCCGCAGGGAATTTCCCAAGGGTACCGTAGTTGAACTGGTACACATGAATGACGAGCATGCACCTCCTCCGGGAACTCTCGGAACCGTCATGCATGTCGATGATATTGCAACGATTCATGTGCGCTGGCAGAACGGCTCAAGTCTGGGTTTAGCTTTCGGAGAAGACGTGTGTAGAATCGTCAAAAATAGCAAGTAAATCAATGATTTATATACAAAATAAATATCGAAATATAATCGATTATTAAGTTGCTATAGTGTGCCTTCAGAGTGAATATACACACAACAAAACGAACAAACATTAACCAAAAAGAAGGCACAAAAATGAAAGAAAAAACCTTAAAGCAGATTGAAAACCTTAAGACCCAGACCATCGGAGTTGAAGTTGAGATGAACAGCATTACCCGCAAGGATGCCGCAAGAATTGCCGCAGAGTTTTTCGGAACCCACAGGGTTGAAGATACCGCCTACCGCAACGGCTACTGCACGGTCAGCGCATGGGATGCCCAGGGCCGCGAATGGAAGTTCCAGAAGGACGTAAGCATCGCCGGCGACGATGCACACAAGTGCGAAATGGTTACCCCGATCCTGAACTACAGCGATATCGAAAGCCTGCAGGAGCTTTGCCGCAGACTGCGCAAGGCCGGAGCCAAGAGCGATGCTACCCGCGGATGCGGAGTACATTATGCATCGCCCGGAGTTATAGGAAAGATTCTGGAAAAACTGCCATTTTACTAGCATATTTTCTTAGAATCTTTCCATAATATTCACTCACAGTACTTATTGAGC
>Ga0256407_10009854_pt1 | contig 13558 bp, 8 predicted proteins | sample RumenRJG_04DNA_FD_193489 | JGI IMG/M metagenome (GOLD analysis project Ga0256407, IMG submission 193489) | Bovine rumen microbial communities from Lethbridge, Alberta, Canada - RJG_04 | ecosystem: Host-associated > Mammals > Digestive system > Stomach > Rumen | place: Canada: Alberta | collected... | reverse complement strand
GCGAACTGAATAAAAACGGCTCGCCACGCGCCACCATCGAGACCAACGACGAGCGCACGTTCATCAACGTCTTCATCCCCGTCCACTCCGGCTGCGGCGACACCGTCCTCCTCAATGACCCAAAGAATGACCCAAAGGGTGACCCAAAGGACGTCCTAAAGAATTTGTCAGAAAGGCAAAAACTTATCATGCAAATAATTTCGGAAGACAGCACCATCACCAGACAACAGTTGGCCCAAAGAACCAACATCTCAGACAGCACTATTAAGCGCGAAATCGCCCAACTGAAAGAACTTGGCTATATCGAGCGCATCGGCGGAAAGACCTTTGGCCACTGGGAAATCAAAGACAATTAATGGCGAAATCAACAATATAAAACCCGCTAAATACGTTTACACAATATGGCAGTTGAATCACATGATAAAAGTTTAAAAGACCTCCTGGAATGGGTCGAACAAGGCAAAGCACAGTTGCCCGATTTCCAACGCAGTTGGGTTTGGGATGACAACAAAATTTGCAAGCTCATCGAGAGCATCACATCCGGCTTCCCTATGGGAGCCGCGATGTTCCTTGCATACGGTGGCGAACAAGTACGCTTCAAGCACCGCACGTTCTCTGGAGTAACGCTTTCATCAAGCGTGACTCCAGATTGGCTTGTGCTTGACGGTCAACAACGTCTGACTACCCTTTTCCAAGTCTTAAAAAGTAAAGATGCCACTACAACGCGTCTTGACAAAAACAGAGACGTTGACGTTGAGAGATATTACTATCTCGACATCAAGAAATGCCTAGACCCAGATGAAGACCGTCTTGATGCTATCATCTCAATGCCGAAGTCTAAGCAATTGACAACTGATATCGGACGCACCATCACGCTTGACTTATCAACGCGCGAGAAAGAGTTTGAAAACCTGATGTTCCCATTGAACATCTGCTTCTCGTCGAATGATGTAGATGACTGGCGTTACGAAATGGAGAATTTCTATGGTGCTGAAAATGAGTATCGTCTTTTGTTTCGCGATTTCAGCCAAAAAATTCTTCGTTCAATTCTCGAATACAAAATGCCTGTTATTCAGCTTGACAAAGAGACCTCAAAGGAGGCTGTTTGCCAAATCTTCGAGAATGTGAATACCGGCGGTGTACCTCTCACGGTTTTTGAGCTTGTCACCGCAACCTTTGCCGCTGACGCTTATAAGTTTCCCGATTGGGAACAGAAAGGACTGCGACAAGACTGGGATGACATCAAAAAAGCTTTTGCGAACAAAAGCAATGGAGAGTTATTGAAAGAACTCACAGGTGCTAACTTCCTGGCCTCAATGTCGCTACTTGTCACATATCATCGTCGTGTCAGAGCTGCTGACGATGAGAAAGAGAAAGTAGCTGTAACTTGTAAAAAACGAGACATCTTAAAACTTGATCTCGAAGACTACCTTGCACATCACGACGCACTTGTTCAAGGCTACTGCGATGCAGCAGATTTCCTTGTGCATCAAGGAATATACCGCTCAAGGGATTTGCCATACACCTCGCAACTTGTGCCACTTGCAGCTATTTTCGCCTATGACAAAGAGACCCGGCACTTACTCATGTATGGCAACAACAAGGAGAAACTTGCTCGCTGGTACTGGTGCGGCGTGTTCGGCGAACAATATGGCGGTGCTAATGAAGCACGTTTCGCTCTGGACATCATTGGAGTATTCCAATGGATGAATGGTGGTGAAATCCCCGACACGGTTTATCGAGCAAGCATACAGCCTACTCGGTTACTCACTATGCAAACCAGAAACAGTGCTGCTTACAAGGGAGTTATGGCTCTTATCATGCAAGGTTCGCCACTCGATTTCATGAACGGCAACCACATGGATATTGCTTCGTACATTGACGAAGAGGCCGATATTCATCACATCTTCCCACAAGCATATTGCGAAAGCCAGAATATTCCAAGAAAGAAATTCAACTCGGTTATCAACAAGACACCTATCTACGCTGGGTCAAATCGCTCTATCGGTGGTCATGCTCCAAGTGTTTACATACGCACAATGGCAAACAAGGGGCTTGATAAGGCCAAAATCGTTGAAGCTATAGAGTCACACAAAATCAATTATGACATCCTCTCTTCCGACAACTTCGATGACTTCTTCATCGACCGAACCAAGCAGCTGCTGAAAGCGATTGAAGTTGCGACAGGAAAATCTATTGCAGGACGAGATAGCGAAGACACTATCCGTGAATTTGGCTGCTCGTTGAATTAGTAGAATTTGGAAACTGACACTTGTGTATGACAGACTTCAAAAACTTAAAATATAAGGTATTAGTTACTATCGATGACGAAGGGAAACGGTCGGTATTCAACAACGGAATACGCTTCGCGGCTCCCGAATGGTACCGCCCTGCCTACACGCCGATAGAGCAAATCACCGAGGACGAGTACCGCTACATCGCCGCCTCGGACGACTGGCAGCAACCTGCCCCAGCCCGCAACGATGCCGCCATTTATAACGACTATGATTAACAACTGCAGATCAGAAGATTAAGTAAGTTTCAAACCTATAAATAATTATTAAGTAATGAGAGTCAATTATATTATATTTTTTATATTAGGTGCGATTTTAGGGCTAATAGTACTAGTCCTATGGAAAAAAGATTTCAATTTTAAAGAAGACTTGGTGTTGTGTGGAAAGGCGATGAGTATAGGCGGCATAGGTCTAGACATCCTGCTCTTAATACTTACACCTACTGTCCTAATAATAAAAGATGGCAAACAGTACGAGGAGCATGACTATTTCTTTTATTATATTGACAGCAAGGGAGAATCGCATTTCTTGTCCTATAATGGGCATTATATTGACAATCAGACCTCAAAAACTATATATGTATATGCTGCTGTCTATCGAAAACATGATTATGGAGATTATTTCTCAGATAGGGGGAAAATTCCTGATACAGATGAGTATTTAGCCAAGAAATTTGGATGGCTGAAACACATTCCGGAATACATTTTTACCCTACCACCACCTTCTATGATGACAAAGAATGAATCATCAGTAACTGTTTGGGTTTTAGATGATGGAGATTATTCGCAATACTGAATTATAGTTTATAGAAATGATAAAAGAAATAATATATAACCCTTATAGAATACTGGGTGTATATGCTAATTCGTCTAAGAAAGAGCAAATAGCCAACAAAGGGAAATTATTGGCTTTTCTCAAGGTCAAGAAGAGTATGATTTTTCCACTTGACCTAGATGCTTTTTTGCCCCCTATTGTACGAACAGAAGAGATAGTTAATAAGGCAATAGCAAATCTTACTCTTGAGGAAGATCAAGTAAAATACGCACAATTCTGGTTCATTAAAAAAACACCAATTGATGAAGTAGCTTTTAATCATCTAATAGCAGGAGATATAATAGAGGCTAGGAAAATTTGGAGTAAGGTGATTAATATGTCATCACTACAAAACCTGTTTATATTAGAACTTATTTGCAATGACTATACTGAAAGCGAAATATCTAGACATCTAAAGTTTTCTTTAGCAGATTCTTACAGGGAAGAAAGAAAAAAACTCATTTTGGAACATGAACGGCGTGGAGTCTATGGAACATTCGAAAACGCAATAGCAAAGTATGCAGTTCCTCTGTATGATAAATTTCTAGACGATTTTTTCTGTGAGATATCAGCCAACCACAAGTATGCGAAATCTTTTCTCATAAAAAATATAGTTGAAATATCGGGCAACAAATTGTTTTGGATAGGTGATAAAATAATAACTGATGGCGAATGGAAGAATTGTATTAACACATCTAAATTAGATCATTTTGTTCAGCAAATAGAGGACTCTCTTGTAAAAGCAAAGACTATTCTTGATAAGAAAAATCCAACCACTGCACTATCTGAAGGAAACTCATTGATACAAATCTCAGAGCGGCGGTTAAACTTTGTAAAAAGTGTTATTAAGGAAAACAGCACTCAGTATCAAATCATTGCCGACAAAGTTGCAATGACAGTAATTGATTGCATGGTAGCGTATTATAATGCCACTTCAGATGCTGATGCCCCAGTAAAAGCATTACCACTATGTGACTTTGCATGTAAAATTGCGGAAGGGCTGGTTGCAAAAAAAAGGGCTGAAGATAATAGGAACACTATTGTGCAGGCTTTAGATAATATGCCCCCACAATCAATTTTAGAATATGCTCATTCAATTGACGATTTATTTGCATGGTACGCGAAGCAGGACCATACATCTGAAATAGCATTTGAATTTATTCAGAAAGTAGAGCCTCTAGTGGTATGCATAAAGGCAATATTAGGCAAAGAGCACGATTATTACCTGAGAATCTCATCTGAGATAGTGGGACTAGCATTAAACAATGTTATCGATGATGTCAATAAAACAACAAGTAGTGCCAGTAGTTTTAATTTGTTCGCAAAGCTTGTTTATATGTCTGAATTTGAAATTCAAGAGCGAAAAAAAGATCTAATATTGGAAACCAAGAAAGTGCTAAAGAATGCTTGGCAAGTTATCTTATATCTTGATTTATTTGACAAATCAGAAGAATTCAAGAAGGACAGATACAACACCAATAGAGATACTTTGAAATCGTTAATTAATAATGTAAAAGGATTTGACAAACCGGTAGAAAATTATTATTCAACGATAGGTTGTTGTTATGGAATTACTGCTGATGCTGGTTTTTTAACAACTGAGGAGGAACTATTCCAAAAGTGTGACAGTCTTGCTTATTGTGAAAGTTATGTTGCGCGTTATCCCGATGGTAATCATATTGCCGAAATTGAGGAAAAGATTGAATATTTGAGAAAGAGAAATAGAAATCAACGCTTTGCTATTTTGATTTCACTCATTGTTCTATTTTTTTCTATCTTAGCCATGTACATCTTTGGTAATTTTAATCATCATCCCGCTAAACAAGATAATAATCTGGCTATAGATTCTACAGAAGTTGTCTCTAAGGATGAATCCACAGCAATTGATCAATCCAATGAAAAAAGTATTCAACAAGTTAATAAATTAGAACATAATGCTTTTGAACGTGTTTCTTCCTCTGCAGAACAGAATAATAAGAAAAAACCTGTCAGCCAAAAGTCTGTCGTGCCCAAAAAACAAAAGGATGATTCTGAAATAAAGCCTCAGCAAGAGGATTTTGGCAATTACGATAATTAAAACTATAATGATTCAAATAAGTAATATGATTAAAAAGTTTCTCTATATAGCTATAATGTTCATTTTAGCTTCTACACTAGCGTATGCCAGCGTTAATGACGAACTAATAGTTCAGATGCAGCGGGAGATACAAACGCTACATAAACAACAGACAGAAATGCAGACAATTACGACTCGGAACTTCCAAAGCATTTCTGCTAGAGTGGAATTAAACGAGTCTCGTTTGGATACCATCACCAGTGAACTTGCCGTTGCTATCGACTCCATCGGTGCTGCAAAAGCTTGTTTTTCTAAAAAGATTGGAGAGACAAACTATGTCGTTCAGCAAAACGAAGCTGCAATGTCTTCATCTATTAACAATAGAACAATTTTTGGCGGCATTGCATTTTTACTTCTAGCAGCCTTTGGCGGATTAATAATTTTTCTTTTTCGCAGGAGAATGGCTTATAATGGATCTGCCATAGAAAGTATACGCTCTGCTCAAGAAGAATTAAGTAAAGCTCAAAAGAAAATTGAGGAAGAATCGGTTAAACTCGACAGCAAACTGGTGGATTTGCTCGACCGGCAAGTTTCTACATCTGACACAAACGCACAGGTCGCCCCCGACCATTCATTGGCTCTTAAAGTTGCTGATGAGATTGTGCGTATTGAGTTAAACTTATCGCGTATGGATAAATCCATTAAAGGCTACAAACAACTTTCAAAAGCTGTGGAACGTATTAAAAACAATTACCTGGCCAAGGGCTACGAGATCACTGATTTGCTAGGAAAACCATATAACGAAGGGATGCGCATCAATGCAGACTTTGTAATAGATGAGTCTCTGCCTTTGGGCACTCGAACCATAACATCTATTACTAAACCACAGGTCATCTACAATGGAGAAATGATCCAGAAAGCCATTGTAACAATCTCACAAAACATTTAATATATCAAAAGCATGGCAAGAATTAAAATTGACTATGGAATTGACCTCGGCACTACCAATTCTGCTATTTGCAGGATGGAAAAAGGTGTGCCTGTTGTCAAGAAAATTGAGGTCACTGATGAGACAATGCCATCATGTGTATTCTTCAATAGGCGCGGTGGTGTTGTCGTGGGCGCAAGTGCCTACCGTTCTATGAAAAGTGATAAAAAGCGTGCCACTAAGACATGGAAAGTTGAAAACTCTAACACATTTGTGGACTTCAAAAGAACTATGGGAACCGATGAAGTTTACCATAGTGAGAACATGAAAAAGATAGGTTTGAAGGCGGATTATTCATCAGAAGAACTTTCTGCCGAAGTCCTAAAGCAGTTAAAAGCATTTATTACAGATGAAACCATTCATTCTATAGTAATAACTGTTCCTGCAAAGTTCTCTGCACCTCAGAAGGCCGCCACGAAACGTGCTGCCCAATTGGCCGGCTACGAGCATTGCGTGTTGCTTCAAGAGCCTGTAGCAGCTTCTATGGCATATGGCCTTTCATCAGAAGAGAAGAACGGCTATTGGATGGTGTTCGATTTTGGTGGTGGAACATTTGATGCGGCATTGCTGAAAGTAGAAGATGGTATTATGCAGGTATTTGACACCGAAGGAGACAATTATCTAGGAGGTAAGAATCTAGACTATGCAATAGTTGACGAGATTATAATTCCTTATCTTAAACAGAATTTTGTTATCGATGAAATCCTTGCAGTCGAAGAGCGAAAGAAAGTTCTTCGAGACGCGATGAAAACCTATGCTGAAGAAGCAAAAAACCATCTTTCTTTTCAAGAACAAGAAGACATCATCTCAAACCTAGGCGACCTGGGTGAAGACGACGAGGGCGAAGAACTTGAAATATCAATGACTATCACGCAGGAACAAGCTTTCAATGCAATGCGCCCACTTTTCCAAAAAGCTATTGACATCTGCAAGAGCTTGCTGGAGCGCAACAATATGCGCGGAAGTCAGCTTGACAAGATTATCCTTGTCGGCGGCCCTACGAACTCGCCATTGATCCGCCAAATGCTTCGTGACCAAATCTCGGTGAATGTTGACACGAGCATTGACCCCATGACAGCTGTTGCAAAAGGCGCAGCACTCTATGCTTCTACAATTGACGCTGATGTGAATGAGGAAGAATTGGAAGTCGGAACAATCCGTCTTGACATCAATTACGAATCAACCACCGTTGAAAACTCGTTGTATATCCCAGTGCTGCTGAACAAAGACGCATCGGGGGCAAATTGCCCCGATAAGGTATTTGTTCAGTTTGTGGGTAGTGACCAAACTTGGTCAAGCGGTAAAGTTGAAATTGACACCAACGGCAATGTGATTGAAACTAATCTCAAAGAGGGAAAGGTCAACTCGTTTATTGTTGAAGCCTACGACATACTGGGCAACAAACTTGAGTGTTTTCCCAACGAGATTACTATTATTCAAGGCACCAAAACGCAATCGGCGCCACTTCCATATTTCATCACCATTGAAGTATGGGATGCGATGAGAAAGAAATTGGTTTGCGCCAAAATTGAAGGCTTAGAGAAAAACAAGCCAATTCCTGCGGTTGGTATTCTAAATGGGTATAAAACAACGTCGCAACTTCGCCCAGGTAATTCATCTGATAAACTTGTTATTCCTGTCTATCAAACAGATTCCATTGAGGTGGGTATTTCATCTAAACTCTATGAACATGTTGCCGATGTAGTTATTGATGGTTCTGAAGTTGATGCTTTAATACCAGAAGGAACTGAAATAGACTTGACTATCAAAGTTGATTCTTCTGAAATGATGACACTTGAAGCTCTGTTTACCACAACAGAGCAAAGTATATCAAAAGAGCTGAAAACCAACGTTCAAACTCTCGAAGTTGCGGCAAAAGACATAGAGGACAACTTTATAGAGGCAGAGCGCACAATCAACCGTCTTGCAAAGGCAGGTGTCAATGTCGCAGAGGTTAAGGAAAAACTTGAAAAAGTCCGCACTGAAAATGACAACAACTCTGAAACCAAGATGATTCTCCAGCATCAGAAAGAGGTGATGCGCGAAATTGAGCAACTTGAACAAAGTTCAGAGTTTGAACGAGTGGAGAAAGAATTAAAACGCCTCTTCGCGATGACCGAGGAAGACCAGCGCAAATATGGAACATTCGAGACCGGGCAAATCTTGGAGCAGTTGCGCAAGATTGTTGACGAAGCCATCGCGAATAAGGATGCGAAGATGGCTCGTGATGTCATGAAGCAAGTGAGATCCTTTGACTATAAACTAGCACTCATTGAATACTATGTGGCTTGGGTACATGACTGGAACAGAAACTTTGATAGACTGGCATGGAAAGATAAGAACCGTGCTCGACAGTTGATAAATAAAGCTTTGGTTATTATCAACGACGCACCTACTGTTGATAAGCTTGACCCATATATCGATCAGTTAATTGATTTGTTGCCAGCGTCTGCTGTGCCAGCCAGTGCGCAAGGCAGACTAACTCGATAATTCAATATGTTATTTTCAAAGAATCAGAATATATCAAAGTACATGGTGGTGTTTCCGCATAAGGAAGGAGCTTATGCGGAAACTTACCGTGTCAAAGATGATAATGGAAAGGTACTTTTCCTTAAACTCATCAATTACGCACAGCTCAATGCGTACCAGTTTGACGATAAAGGCAACATTATTGAGATTGAAGTTGCAAAGAAGTTGTCACATGGCAACCTATGTGGATTTGTTGATTCAGGTACGCTTATGCACTCTGGACAACAATATGCCTATGTGGTAACAGAATTTGTTAGTGGTGAAACAGTCGCCGAGAAAATGGCTCGCGAGGAAACCCTCACGGTATATCAGGCAAAAGTCATAACAAAAGCAGTCCTTAAGGCATTGAATTTTATTCATTCGCTTCCGACACCTATCATACATAATGAAGTGACGGCTCAAAACGTCATGCTTGACTTAAGTGGTGAATTGGGAGATGCGAAACTAATAGACTTCGGCCATGCCCGTTTTCTCAATATGCCGCCTTCAAAGGAAGATTTGAAAAACATAAATCCTTTCTACCTGGCTACCGAGCGTTTTAATGGTGTTAGTTCTGTAACTTCAGACATCTTCTCCGTTGGCGTAATGCTCTACCAAATGATTTTTGGTATGCAACCCTGGTTTATTGACTTGTCGGAGTATAAATCAGCCGATCAGCAGCGAGCTATCCTCGCACGCCGTTGTTCGCCGCTGATGATACCAAGTATGAAAATCTTTGACCTTGATGAACAACTTATCAACATCATGGCAAAAGCACTTGCATACGAAGCCAAAGACCGTTTCAAATCAGCAGATGAATTTATGCAAGCATTAGACGGCATTGTTGAGGTTCAACCCCAAGAACACAAAGTTGCCGAGATAAAGTCTGGCAAAAAATCAAAGAAACTAGGAAATGGATTTGCTGACGTTGCTGGAATGACAGAACTTAAAGAGCAACTGCGTTCTGATGTCATTGATATACTGCAAAACCCAGGTCGTGCGAAAGAATTAGGATTATCAATCCCCAACGGTTTACTGTTCTATGGCCCTCCAGGATGTGGAAAAACTTTCTTTGCTGAGCGGTTCGCAGAAGAAATAGGTTGCAACTACATGTATGTGCTTTGTTCGGATGTGGCTTCACCATATATTCATGGAGGGCAAGAGAAAATCGCAAATCTCTTTGCCGAAGCTCGCAAAAACGCCCCGACTATCTTATTCCTTGATGAAGTAGAAGCCATGATTACCAGCAGAGATAAGCATACAAATGTTAGTGAACAAGGAGAAGTAAACGAGTTTCTTGGGCAGCTTAACAATTGTGGCGAAGATGGAATTATGGTCATTGCAGCTACAAACAAGCCATCTCTCATTGACCCTGCTGCATTGCGTTCTGGCCGATTGGAATTAAAGTATTACATTCCACTGCCCGACAAAAAAATGAGAGAAGAAATCTTCCGTATTTCTTTGAAAAACAGATGCAAGGAACTAGGCATTGACTATGGCCGTCTTGCCGAATTAACAGAAGGAAGAGTCTCTTCTGATATTCGACTAATTGTTGACACTGCAGCTCGCATTGTCTTCAAAAGAAATGTAGCTAGAATTACTCAACAGATTTTGGAGGAAGCTATTACAATAGTACCTCCAACTGTTTCACTTGATGAAATCAAGAAATGCGAGCAAATCAGAGATGAATTTGAAAAGATAATTAGCACCCATAAAAGAGTTGGTTTTATTTCATGACCCCTATAGTTTGGAAAAACCACGTCCAAAACATTATTAATCATCAGAAAACTTCTCAAGATGAAAAGATATTATATCGTTCTTTTGTTTTTGTTCATTGCAAATGCATTATTTGCGCAAGAACGTATTCCAATGAATTTGGGAATGGGTAAATATTCCATACCCTGCGAAGTGAATGGATTAACCCTTAATTTTAGATTTGACAGCAATCTGTCAACAGCTCTTATTTCGCAAATTGATGCTTCGTTCATGCTTAAGAATAGATATATCTCAAAAGATGATGTGTCTATTAAAGGTAAAATGTCTGCCAATGGCACAATACCAGAAAAATCCACTATAATTATCAGAAGTATTAAAATCGGCTCTAAAGAAATCACTAATATTTTAGCTACTGTTACTTCTGAAACAGAAACGTCATTAACACTTGGCAAATTGGCAATTTCACAAATTGGCCAATATTCAATTGATGGTAGATACTTAACATTAGGAAATCCGCAGCCAACTCCACCCATTTTCAATACTAGAACATATCTTACTTCTCCTAAAGATACGACAATTTATTATCCTAATAGTCAATCTACGTATACAGGACAAGTTATAAATGGCATACGTAATGGATTTGGGACAATGACATGGCAAAGCGGAGATAAGTATGTTGGAAATTGGGATAATGGCTTTCGAAAAGGTAAAGGAACCTATTTTTGGCCTGATGGAGATAAATATGAAGGGAATTGGGATAATAACAAGACGGAAGGTTATGGCACTTATTATTGGAAAAATGGTAATAAATATTCGGGAGAATGGCGTAATGATAAGCGAGAGGGACAAGGTGAAATGAAATATACAGATGGTGTATATAAAGGGGCTTGGCGTGACGGGAAAAGAAATGGATATGGTGTTTTTGAATCCAATGATGGGAACAAGTATGCTGGGAACTATGTAAATGATTCCCGTGATGGTTATGGCGTTTATTACTGGAGTAATGGTAATAAGTATGAAGGAAATTGGTCTGAAAACAAACGCTCGGGTAAAGGTAAGATGACATACTCTGACGGAGTTTATGATGGTGAGTGGAGTGAAGGTAAAAGAGATGGATATGGCGTATTTAAAACTAATGACGGAAACATGTATTCAGGTTATTACAAGAATGACAAACCTGAGGGGTACGGAGTATATACATGGAAAAGCGGTGACAAGTATGAGGGATATTACAAAAATGGACTAAGAGACGGACAAGGAACTTATACATGGACAAGTGGAAACAAATATGTTGGAGAATGGCGAGAGGGGAAACAGAATGGCAAAGGTGTGTATTATTATGCATCAGGAAAAACCAAGAGGGGTATTTGGAAGAATGGTGAATATGATAGTGCGTACTCGTATTCAGATGACGATAGCTGCAATTCCAGTGAATCTTATGATTTCTCCGATAATGAAGTTGACTATTATATAGCACAAACAAAAACAACTGCAGATCTATATAGTAGTCCAAGCCTTTTAAGTGAGGTTGCAGCTAAAATACCACAAGGAAGCTATGTCTTTATGAGCACATCAGATTCAGGAAAGTCATATAGGAAAGTTATCTATGTTGATAAAGACTTAGATGGGTACGTACTAGCCAGTAATCTAACCAACTTCACAAAAGTTGATGTGGACGAGTCTGGGAATCTAGAAGTTAAAACACGAACATATAAAAGCACTGCTGATATTGAAATCACAAACAGTGCCAATGTTACAGCAACCATAACTATCGGTTCAAAGTCATATAAGTTAGCCCCTAATGAAAAGAAAACTATTAAAGATTTGGCGCCTGGCACATATAAAATCACAGCATCTTCACCTGGTGTATTACCATTTGTAGGTAAAGACGTGCTAAAAGCCGGCTACGTTTACACTTGGAAATTCTATCTTACAACAGAATATAAATAGCAGAGCTTCTAATGGTAATAGAGGGTTAGATAACAACTTACTTGTCTTAGTCGCATTCTACCCGCCACAAGGGCTGTGGTTCGCTTATCGGCTAATATTAGCCTAATGCATTATAAGTATTCCTTGTACAACACTGCCCCGGAACGAGAACGTTTCGGGGCAGTGTTGTTTTGTGTGACTTGCATCATCTGGCGTGTACCGAGCAGTATCGAGAACCAGCCAGCACTTTCAATTTGCATCGAGTGCCTTTCTTTGTCTTTGCTTGGCAGCGATCGGCATCGCTTGTCGCTTTTTCGGGCTTGCCGGTTTGGTCATGGTTAGCCCTCACCTTCTCGTCATAGCCCTTGATGTTCCGCTGCTTCTGATTGATGTTGTAGTGCTGCTTGCAGTATCCATTGACAACCGCAGTGCGGCTGCATTGTGTTCCAGCATGGGTAATGGCTTTGCACCGTGCAGCACTCGCGCTCACCGTGAACACCAATAATAGCGTAAGAATGGTCAATAGTTTTTTCATATTCTTCGGTCTAAAAGATTACCAGCCGCAAAGATAATATCTTTTTCCATAATCTGCAACATCGTGAAGGCAAATGCTATTGCAACCCCAGCGTGATGATTGAGGCATTTTTGTTAGAGACCGCCATGAGGCGGCTCTAGTTTTCATCGGTAAGGAGAGTCCACCGGGAGGTGGCTCTCCTTTGCTTTTCTGATTGCGTCGCTACTCTTGCCGAATAGACCCGATGTGTGATGCCATCATAACAATTTCATGGGTGAATATTGTCCATTAAACTCGCCGTACACTTCTTCTGTAATTGGTAACTTTGCACAGTTTTTTTGGGGGAGAAGTTGAATCGACATGATTTGACAAAGAAATAGCATCGCTATTTTGTAAAGCAAAAATAACGATGCTATGTGTGAGACTTCCAGAATAAAGAAGTGTCAAATGTGGTACACTGTTAATGCACTTTTTTCATGGGAGCTATATGCCTGTGTCCCCTTGGTGCCCCAACGGGGCTACCGCTACTTAACCACAAGGGACAGCACGTAATAGTCCTGTTACCTTATGATGACCTTCTTGCCCTGATGTAGGTAGATGCCACTGACGGTGGGCTTCGAGGTCAGCCTGTGGCCACTGATGGTGTACCACTCGTCGCCGAAGTCACTCGGACGTGCAGCACTCACATCGCTGATGCCTGTGGGCGTATCGGTGCTGGTGTCCTCGGTCAGATATTTTGT
>Ga0256407_10009850_pt1 | contig 13563 bp, 9 predicted proteins | sample RumenRJG_04DNA_FD_193489 | JGI IMG/M metagenome (GOLD analysis project Ga0256407, IMG submission 193489) | Bovine rumen microbial communities from Lethbridge, Alberta, Canada - RJG_04 | ecosystem: Host-associated > Mammals > Digestive system > Stomach > Rumen | place: Canada: Alberta | collected... | reverse complement strand
CAAAGCGGTGAAAAAACTCTTTACCATTAACTGAAAAAACTGCTTACCGTAGGGAGAAAAAACTCCTTACCGTGAAGGGAAAAAACTGCTTACCATACCAGAGAAAAAAGTGCTTGACTTTTGCATTAAAAGTATAATAATCTATACTTTTAAATTTTATGAAATTGTGAAGCCTTGAAAATACTGGGGAATTCCCATCCATAGATTGTTTTAAAAAACAAAAAAACCACCTTGGCAAGGTGGCGCTTTACCAGCTAAGCTACTATCGCACGCAAGGGATATGATATCTTAAATCTCCCTCTCTGTCAAGTCCAATTATAATACTCCCATTCCCCGCATTTCCGCAACTCATTCCCATTTTAAGCCCACTTTGACCAATTTACGCAATTTGCTATTACGTTCTGTTTTCCTTGTCCTTCCGGTTTTGGTTTTTCTGTTTTTTCAAAAGCTGCAGTGCATAAGATCAGCAGCTCTTCCCTTTCAGAACCTCCCGGTAATCCTGAAGATTCTTTCTGAGAAGCTCCGGGATCTGAAGCTCGTACGGGCATTTCGTAAGGCATGCCCCGCAGTTAATGCAGTTTTCTATCTTCTCCATCTCGTTCTGCCAGTGCTCTGACAACCAGTCCTTGCTCGGCGCACGACGGAGCATCAAAGCCATACGGTTGCACTGGTTTATCTGGATCCCGACTGAACAGGGCATACAATATCCGCATCCCCTGCAGAATTCACCTCTCAACTCTTGTCTTTCTGCTTCAATGAATGCTTTTATTTCATCATCCATTTCCGCAGTTTTATCAAAAAATGAAAGCCACTCATCAAGTTCGCTTTTTCTCTGGATACCCCATATGGGTATGATTCCGTCATACTGCGAAATAAAGGCCATTGCAGCCTTCGAATTGGTAATAAGCCCACCGGCCAGTCCCTTCATAGCAATAAAACCGACATTGTTTTTGTTGCAGATCTGTACCAATTCCTTTTCCATATCGGAAGCAAGATAGCTGAAAGGATACTGAAGAGTTTCATAAAGCCCGGAATCCGCTATTTCCTTTGCAACCCCGATCTTATGCGCTGTCCCTCCAATATGACGGATAAGCCCTTTTTTCTTGGCTTCCAGCATACACTCATACATTCCTGTTCCGTCATCCGGTTTCCAGCACTCCCCCATAAGATGGAACTGGAATATATCAATGTATTCTGTTTTCAGCTTATTCAAAGAAATATCCAGATCCTTCCAAAAATCCTCCGGTGTTTTGGCAGGAGTTTTTGTGGCGATAACGATATCCTCCCTCTTTACCCATCCGTCTCCGAAAGCTGCTCCGAGTTTTTCCTCACTGTCGCTGTACGCTCTGGCAGTATCAAAAAAACGCATTCCGCCCTTGTAGGCATCTCGAAGGATCATTACCGCTTCTTCCTTTGAAACCCTCTGTATGGGTAACGCACCAAAACCGTTCTGGGGAACTTTTATTCCCGTGGATCCTAATACTATCTGCTTCATTCAGTGCTTCCTGTCCTTCCTGTTAGGTCCGGTACAGCGATTCTTAAATACCCGGACTAATTGCTTATCTGCTTTCCGTTTGCGAAAAAGACGGGTGAAGGGGAAAAATATCAGCAGTCCTTCAATGTTCCGCACTTAAACGCGCAGCCATCAACCATATAACAGGTATTATTGCCGCCAGCCGCAGCATTCAGAGCTTCTTCATCCAGTTCAAAATCAGAAAGCTCTTCCAAATAGGCTTCAGCTTCTTCCTTCGTTATGTCATAGCCTTCACCCTTTGCAAGCTCCATGAGCTCCTCGGCTGTTTCACACTTCATCGCCTTAATGACCATCTCAACTGTGAGTTCATTCTTATTGATCTTTGCCATGATTAACGTCCTTTCTTTATTGCGTTTACATGATCAAAAACACTGTTATGATACGTGAGAGACGATGCCTCTCCTGTCTCATCATAAACCACATCAAGAGCGCCGTAAAGACCATTTACCAGGAATTGCTATGACTGCTGCCTCAGTACAGGGTTATTCACTGCCTGATTATTATTTTTTTCAACCTGATTATTTTTTTCAGCCTGACGAAGCTGCTGCTTCTTCATACGAAGTGCCCTGCGTCCTCCGAGATCAATACCTTCCTTCTTTTCAAGATCCACCAGATTAAGTTCCCTTATTACCTTATCCGCAGGGTTATTCTTTCTCATATCTGCGATGAAAACATGGGCCGCATAAGGATCCATGACGCCGTAGGCCGTCACAGCCTTTTTGTAGTCCGGTGCTGTCCTGTTTTGAGGATTGCTGATGTAGGTCCTAAGGCCATCCATAGCTTCACTCCTGAGCTTATCCATCTTATTCTTGATCTTCTCCTCGTATTGCCCGCCCAGACCAAGGACCACCTGATTGCCGGACAAACTGGTCATACACGCATTATGGTACTGCACAAGCTTTTCAAATTTCTGCTCGAAACCGGTGTCACCCTTCATCAGCTTCCCGATATTATCCTGCTCTGCCTTAAGTCTGTCTTTATCTGTAAAAGCAGTATCCTCTCTGACACGAAGCACTTCCTCCACAAGTCCCTTTTGTCCGTAGCTGTCTGCCTTCAGATACCAGCGCTGGCTCTCTACTGCTCTGACCTCCATAAGAAAGCCTCCGTCAGCCATCTGTCTATGCATGAAATTAGTAAATTCGTGCACATTATGGAAGGAGGTATTGTCTGCCTTCTCTCCATGAAGCCCCGCAATGTTCATATCAGCGAAATTTTCCTTAGCCCAGGCAGGATCCAGTTCATTCGCAAGAGTAAACATTATATTAAAGCGTGTATTGTCAAATTCATTCTTTGAGTGCTTATGGATGCGGTCATACCCGGGATCGGTAAGCCAGGTCTTTACATCCGCCGTGAGCTTTGCTTTGTCCTCAGCAGTTGCCGTACCGTCCCGCAGCTTATTCAGGCTCTCCTTTATGGTTTTATACTGCTTCGAATCCCGGTGGAAGATGGAATCTGAGGCATCCAGCATATTGCGTATAGCATCTACGGCATTTTCGCTTTTCAATCCCGTCTTTCCTTCGAGGGTCGTCTCCTTCCCCGCTCTTATGGCCTCTATCTCCTTATTGAGCTCACCCATACCGGACTTAATATATATATCAGCTTTTCCGACAAAGGACGGATCTATGCCGAGATGGTTCTGTTTCGGTGGTTCATTTCTTATCCAGGATCTCAGCTCGTTATATACTATGGGATCCGCCACAGACTTTATCTCATCAAGGCAGTTTTTCTTTTTGGCCTCTATGGCTTCGATCCGGTATTCTGCCGCCAGACTCCTCAATTCGTATTCAAGCGGCATGCCCCCGTTCTCGCCCAGATGATTAACATTATCTGAAACGTTCAGCACATTTTTAACTGCAAACTTTGCCTGCTCTGAAATCTCTTTATTGTCCATAAGAGCGTCTCTTGCGGTCTGGAGATCATCCAGCTTTTCCGCGATCTCATTATATAATTCCGCTCTTTTTACCGGATCTGTTTCATAGGGCTTCTTAAGGATCTTTTCATTAAGGAGACCATTAATCTCCCTAAGCTTGCCGGTAAAGTCAGCTGTAACTGCTCCGCCTGACTCCAATACGGAATTATTCTTCTCGATAGCTAATGATAATTCGGCAAGATGAGTATAAAGACCCAGATCGCTTAAAGACCAGCCGTTGGCTATGGCATCTCTCCTTATTGAGATAAATTTCAGCATCGGCTTCATTCCTCTGTCTCCCGAAACCGCATCATCAAAGGAGGCCACCGCAGTACTATGACCGAATACGACCCTCATATTATTATCAGCAAATTTGGGATCATTCTCCTGCTTCGCGATAAGGTCATTTGTCACAGTTTCTATGGTAGTGTAGCAGGCATTCATCCTGTTCCAGTATTCTCTCTCCCTCTCCGGAGAGACCTTACCCTTCTGCTGCTCGATAAGGTATTCACCCCAGATATCATTCAGCTCATACTGTGCATTTATCACCTTATGCCAGGGGAATATCTCCGCCTTTTCCTCCATCTCCGCAGCGGTAAAGTCCTTGGTCTTTCCGGGTACGATGGGATTATTTTTCCTTTTATCCTCAGGGATAGGCGATCTGAAGTTTGCCTCACCGACCTTCAGCATGGGATCCATCGCCTCGAGCTTTATCTCCATAAGCCCTCTGTTGGCATCCCGCAAGAATCTCTGATAGGGCTTTATATTAATGACGGCTGCAGTCTCCCCGCTCTCTATTATCAGCTGTTCCGCACGGTTTATACCCTTTTCCGCAAGTATCAGTACATCTTTTATACTGTCTGCAAAGGGTTTATTGATGAGACCTCCCTTAAGCTCAAAAGGCACGAGATAGGCGTCTTCAAGCTCCTTCTTTTCATTTCCGGTCAGATTTTCCTTATTGAAGATTTTATTATTCTCCCTATGGTTCACGGCCTTGATCGCTATCGGCATGACGAGTCCGCCGACACATCTTGCTATCTCGGCTCTCTGCTGGGCGGGTGTGAGATCCCCCGGTGAATCCAGCACCTTGTTCAGACGATCTGTATATTCTTTCTGTCTTGCTTTCTCCTGTCCTTTCTCCTGATCATCCAGTGCTTCGTTCATCAGAGTTGTCTCAGACAGATTAGGATCTATCGTCGGTATAACATTGGCAGTAAAACGGACCATCGCTGTTAGATGGCTGGATCCTATGTTGGAATAATTCTTCTCCGGTGCATTGAGCTGACGCAGACGCAGGGCATCCTCCACATCTTTAAGAACCTTGTGGTTATCCGCTACATAGTAAGGAGAATCCGGACGAGTCAGAACATCCAGAGCTTTATTATAATCATCTTCCCTTCCGGGAGATATCCTGCTGAAGGCATTCCAGTCTTTTTCGCCGATATAATCCTTCACCACATTGACAAAAAGCTCAGTGTCACCTCCGAGTGAGGACTGCATAGCCCTTATGTGGTCATAGGCATAAGGATCAGTATCGAAGATATTATTAAGCTCCTTATCCTTTTCCCTTATCTCCGCGATCCACTGAAGATCCCTTTGCTGCTCTGCATCCGTATATTCCTTTACCGGATGACGGTCAGCCATGGTCTTAAGGGCAGCAGGATTTTCCAGGAAGCGCTTTTCAACATCTGTAAGCTGATGCTCCAGGGCTTTATTAAGATCGTTCCTTATGGCGCGTAAGGGTACCAGGCGGTCCAGGGTCTGTTCAGGCATCCTGTCGATCTCTGCAATAAGTGATTCCAGAAGGGCCTTACGATTTCCTTCATTCCCCGGCACCTGCGATAAACAGTTATTCAGCTTTTCTTCGAGCGAATTTACCGCTCTAAGCTCTTCTTCCGTATATTGGGGAATCTGCGGCGCAGCGGGCTTTACGGGTTTCCTGAGATTCTTCTCCCCGTTAGCCTGCCTGGTATTATAATCAGTCAGATTCTGATTGTATTTATTAAGTTTTACCTGATATTCTTCCCAGCTTTTATTGACTTTGGCATTGTTTCCCTTTGCAGCAGGGATAATATGAGCAAGTCTTCCTATGGCAGTGATATCGGACATTGCCCAGCCGTTTATGATCAGTTTTCTCCTGGCCCTGTTTATCGCAGACCAGTTCTCAAACTGCCCCCTGCCTCCAAATGAATCATAATATGCTCCGTCCACTACCCCCGGGAAAGCTTCCTTTACGTCTTTATGATTAATGTTTTTCTTAATCTTGTCTATGGCATAAAGGCATTCTGCCCCTTCGGTCAATATCACTTCCCTGACCTTGATCTCATCAGCTTCAGTAACATTTCCGCCCGAGACCTTATTCTCATATTCTATTGTTGCATTCGTAAGTTTGATTCCCTTTGCGGGTACTGTAGACAGCGGTAATACCCTGTTTGCCCTGACATAATCCGTGACATACAGCTTTGAAATGTCTTTGGGATCCTTCTTTCCGATACCGTACGGTGAAAAGCCCGGTATCAGTCCTGCGTAAGAGTTTGGAAGTAAATAATCATCCGGATTTAAGGATTGTTCATCAAGGCTTCCGTTTAATGCGGCATCAGTCTGTCCGACGAGCAATTCCAGCAGATCGCGCTTTAAATCATTATTGCTAAAGTCGGCTCCGGCTACGGGCAGGCGGCCAACTTCATTTTTAAGCTCAGTTTTAAAGGATTGAAGAAGGGTGTTCAGCTCTGCCTCCAGCTCCAGTGGGTAATACTCAACATTTGAATCAACATTTGAAGGTCCCATGGTGGTGCTGTTGTATGAAACCATAAGAGCTCCGGGCTTTTGCATCAGCTCGGCTCTCTTGATTGATGCAACATCCATTTTATTTTTTATTTTTTCATGCCATTGCTGCCACCTATCCTTTTCCTCGGGAGTCGCTGCATTGTTTATAAGAGCCTGTATCGTCGCGCTAATATTCAATATGGTATGGTCGCCGTATTTATTCGATTTCTCCGGCAGCTTGACACCCGTGATACTCTCGTATTCAGCGCACAGCTCCTTATAGGCGGTTTTTACTTCTTCCCTGCTGTTACAGATCTTATTGTTATACTTTTGCCTTAAATTATTAAACTGCTCCTCCTGCTGGGGAGTTAACTCTATATTTTCCGGTAAACCAATCTTAAATCTAAATGCCATATTCTTTCTCCTTTACGTAGAAACAGCTAGAATAAAAAATCTCTGTTATTATATACAGGTCAGATCAAATAATCAGCCTGATCAATTTAATGGCACTTCTAAAAGTCAATGCGTACGGTTCCGGTAAATAAAAAACCGGTGCATACTGCTGCACCGGTTCTGTATCCTTCCGTACCCTGATAGCTTCAAATGTCTTATACTATTATTTTATCCGCGTGTCAAATCGCACTAATTCCGGGGTACTCATTCCGGGGTACTCATTCCGAGGGAAATCGCACTCATCCCAGAGTAAAGCGCGACCGCATACAAGCGAAAAATGCTGAAAGCTTTTTAATGATTTTCAGCTGTTTTCTCCTGCATATACGCATCCCTTACCAACGAAGGATCGTAGTAAACCTTGTCATCTGCAATAAGCCTTGGCTCCTTCCCCGTAACCTCAATTATATTTACACAGCAGTTCGGAGGAGTACTGCCATGCCAGAAAGGCTCCCCTTCAGGGTAGAACATCTGCAGCATTGCCCTCATAGCGCATCCATGCGTAAATACCGCGATGTTTTTCCCCTCATACCTGCTGTCATTGATCAGCTCCGTAAGGAAATCCCCGGTCCTTTTGCAAACCTCCGTCATGGATTCTCCTCCCGGACCTCCGCTGAATCCCAGGGGATCATCGTAGAAATTCCAAAAGGAAGGGTCTCCAATCTCAAAATTATCCCTTTTGCAGCAAAGGCCCTCCCAGCTTCCAAAATTTATTTCCTTTATCCTGTCATCCGTGATGATATCCTTTGTGGAACCTGCGTGGTTTTCCCCGAGAATTATCTCACCGGTCTCGTATGCCCGGATAAGGGGGCTTGAGAAGGCGTAGTCAAAGCATATATCAGAAAGACCCTTACCGGTAATAACTGCAAGGTCTCTCCCGTTTTTATTAAGGGGCTTGTCTGACCATCCCTGAAGTATGGCCTTTGTATTATAATCCGTTTCACCGTGACGGATGACGTATATGTGTTTCACTTAAGCTTCCTCCAGCAGTTCTCTTATATCACCGAATTTGGTGATGGCTGCCATGTAATCATCCTTATGAACCTGTCCAAAACCATACTCTGCATAGATAAACTGAACCCCGGCCTCAGCGCAGGCGATCCTGTCACCGTCCGTATCTCCAATATATACCGGCTCCTTTAACTTATTCCTGCGGACAAGAAGGGAAATATTTTCGGCCTTCCCCTTTCCCGTATTTCCGAAGCACTCAAAATCCCGTATATAATCCGTTAATCCGGTTTTCCCGCAGAAAAGTTCAATATATCCCTTCTGACAATTACTGACTATATAAAACGTAAACCTTCCTGAAAGCTCTTTTATCGTGTCGATCACTCCCGGAAATGCTATCCTGCAGGGATCCGATGTGAGCTCCTCATGCTCATACCTGCAGCAGAGCTCCATTATTTCCCTTCGTTTCTCAGGAATATCATCAAAAAAGATATTGTCCGCTATCTCGTCCATAGGCTTCCCGAACTGGGATTTTAAGAGATCCGGGGAAATATATTCAGTTCTTTTAGCCCCGCCTTCCTTTGCTGCCCTGTTCCAAGCCTTGGAAACTATATTTGTGGAATCCCACAGGGTTCCGTCTATGTCCAGAATGATCCCATCTGTATTGACAGTCATCGGCAAATTACCCTTTCAAAATTTCTCGGTTTCGGGTTCTCTTGTGAAAGAACTGAAGGTTGCCACTGCATCCTTAAAGTAAAAGACCTCCGTATTCCCGTCATCCGCAGAGTACATATTCTGAAGTGACGGATACGCATCCAGCATAGACTGTCTTGCTTCCCTGCGGTCATCCTCCACCAGCTCTCCTGCGACCCTCAGCCATTCTCCGTCCTTAAAGGCACATATCTCTACCTTGGGATTGGCATGGATCTGCTTCGAAACATCCTTTGATTTTCCGGTCTGAATATAGAGCCTTCCCTCAAAAACATGAGCTGTCCCAAAGGGTCTTACTCTTGGCTGGTTTCCGTCGATCGTGGCAAGATAATAAGTTCCCGCATCCTTTAAGAATTTTACTGTTCTTTCCATTAATTTCCGTCTCCTTTCATTGAAAAATACAGTTACAGTTTCCCTGAATCCCCTTATGTTCGCAGTTCATACAGGTTCTTTCTAAGCTCCATCATATTGTCACGAAGATATGCTGCAGTCTCGAAATCAAGCTCCGCTGCTGCCTGCTTCATCTTCTTTTCAACCTGCTTTATTAGCTTCTCCAGCTCCTTCCGGTCCATTGATTCCGGATCCTTCTTAAATTCAAGCTCGCTCTTTTCAACAGACTTCGACAGGGAAATAAGATCACGCACAGCCTTCTTTATGGTGGTTGGAGTGATTCCGTTGTCCTCATTATACCGGCTCTGTATCTCCCGTCTCCTTTCAGTCTCCTCTAAACAGGCCTTCATAGAGTCGGTCTCCGTATCGGCATACATTATGACCCGTCCCTCGGAATTACGTGCGGCCCTTCCGACAGTCTGGATAAGGGAAGTTGCAGAACGCAAGAACCCCTCTTTGTCCGCGTCGAGGACAGCAACCAGAGCTATCTCCGGAATATCAAGTCCCTCACGGAGAAGGTTTATCCCCACCAGCACATCAAAAACATCGAGCCTGAGATCTCTTATTATCTCGATCCTCTCAAGGGTATCAATATCAGAATGCAGATACTTTACCCTTACCCCCGCATCCCTTAAGAAATCCGTCAGGTCCTCCGCCATCTTCTTTGTAAGAGTGGTTACAAGAACCTTATTTTTTTCCTTAACGGTCTTATTGATCTCGTTTAAAAGATCATCGATCTGACCTTCAGTGGGCTTTACGGTGATCGGAGGATCCAGAAGTCCTGTGGGCCGGATAAGCTGTTCGGCACGAAGAAGCTCGTGATTCTCCTCGTAATCCGCCGGGGTTGCGGAAACAAAAAGCATCTGATTAATATGTCCTTCAAACTCCTCAAAGGAAAGGGGTCTGTTGTCCTTTGCTGAAGGCAGCCGGAAGCCGTAATCTACCAGCGTGTTCTTTCTCGATAGATTCCCGTTATACATCCCGCCTATCTGCGGAATGGTCATATGGGATTCATCAACGATTATCAGAAAATCATCGGGAAAGAAGTCCATAAGGGTTGTGGGAGGCGTCCCCAGCGGATTTCCTGAAAGTGGTCCGGTGTAATTTTCTATCCCGCTGCAGAACCCGGTTTCCCTGAGCATTTCCATATCAAAATTAGTTCTTTCAGCTATCCTTTGAGCCTCCAATAACTTGTCATGACTCTTAAAATAGCTTACCTGCTGATCAAGCTCATCTTTAATCCGCCCGATCCCGGCCTCCAGTTTTTCTGCCGGCATTACATAATGGGATGCGGGGAAGATCGAGATCTGCCGAAGCTCCTCCTTTATTCCTCCGGTCAGAACATCTATGGTAACTATCCTGTCGATCTCAGACCCGAAAAACTCCACTCTGACAGCAGTATCATCTTCCTCTGCCGGAAAGATCTCCAGCACATCTCCCCTTACCCTGAAAGTGCCTCTGTGAAAATCCGCGTCATTCCTGGAATACTGAATATTAACCAGCTCATGGATCACGTCATCCCTGTCCTTCTCCTGTCCGGGACGCAGGGAAATGATCATTGAAAGATAATCATCAGGAGAGCCAAGCCCGTAAATACAGGATACCGACGCCACTACTACTACGTCATTTCTCTCCGAAAGAGCTGCCGTTGCGGCGAGCCTCAGCTTATCTATTTCATCATTTACCGAGGAATCCTTTTCAATATAAGTATCCGTTGAAGGCACATAAGCCTCGGGCTGATAGTAATCGTAATAGGACACAAAGTATTCAACCGCGTTTCCCGGGAAATATTCCTTCATCTCGCTGTAAAGCTGCCCCGCCAGGGTTTTATTGTGCGAAATGATCAAAGTCGGCTTCTGCAGCTGCTCAATCACGTTTGCCATCGTGAATGTCTTTCCCGATCCGGTCACCCCGAGCAAAGTCTGAAACTGATTGCCTTCCTTGAAGCCTTTCACCAGTTTTTCTATGGCCGCCGGCTGGTCACCGGTGGGCTGGTATTCAGATACAAGTTTGAACTTATTTTGTGCGTATTGCACAATATCACCTCCGAAAACCCGTAGTAAAAAAAGTCGTCTATAAGGCAGTTATTGGTCATCGTGGGTATTCAGATTTACGTCCAAATACCCAAATGACCAATTCATGTCACCGATTTGCTTTTCCGGGACTCCTGATAACCAGATGGATTCAATGGACTTATCTGTACACAATAGATAACTTTATCATAGCTCATGCTTTCCGTCCACACATCCCGATGTATCATTCCTGACCGGTTTCCTCTGTTTCCTCTTTAATCTTATGAAGATACTCATCAACATCAGGTACTATATCCAAAAGTTCTTCATCCTGAGAAATGGCTCTCTCAGGTAATACTTCCTTCATAAACTCAGTTATTTCCGCCACTCCATCGGATATGATCTCCCTGTTATCACCGTACACATCCATGGTAATGATCTCTTTTGCGTGTCCCATTAGCTTCGATACAGCCTTAGGATTAAAGCCATTCTTCAGAAGCAGAGTACAGAATGTAGCCCTAAGATCGTGCCACCGGATATCCGGAAGTCCTGCATCCTTCAGAAGCTTCTTATAATGAACAAAGTGATAGCTCTTGCTTCTGGGCCTGCCATAACTAGAACAACAAATATAATCAAGATCCTGGAACACCGTACTCCTTCTACTACGGTTTTTCTCGTATTTTTTACGTTCTTCCAGAATGGCCTCATATACATAGTCCGGTATAGGAATGACCCTGTGGCTGGACTCTGTCTTTACGTCTATTTCCTGTTTGGTCAGGGTTTTAGGAGCGTAATCCTCCTTCTTTGCATCAAGTTTCTTTCCGAGCTGACGCTCTATAGTGAGAGTATGATTCACATAGTCGACATCTGCATATCTTACTCCGTTGATTTCCCCTCTCCGCAAACCCATAAGTGCGTTAAAAAGCACCTGCATATGAATCGGTGTATCCTTGCTTTTTTCAACAAGATCAAGCATCTGATCCAGCGTCAGGGTTCTCTTTGTGTCAATAGCTCTGGTATGATAGGGTTTCTTTTTCACAGCCTTTGGCAGGCTGACTCCTTCAGCAGGATTCCGCAAGGCAAACCTGTTATTCACAGCATATTTAAAGGCGATATTGATTACCGCCTTTATTTGCCTTGCTACCGATACTGAATAATCTGCTTTCTTATTATAAAGTCTCTTAATATCTCCTTTATCGACATCCTTAACCCTTTTATTTCCTATTTCTGGAATTATATGGTTCCGTGAGATCAGACAATAAGAGTAGTACGTATCATGGCTGTCCGTCCGCTTCTTGATATCTTCTTCCAGCCAGTATTCCAGCAGCTCATTTACCTTTATTTTATCGTAAACGATATAGGTTCCGGTGTGCAGCTCTGCAATGGTTCCATCCCTCGCTTTGTATGCATCCTTTTTCAAAGCAAACCCCGATTTCTGCTGAACTACTTCCTTGCGATCCGTGTATTTAAGGACTACACGATATCCATATTTCCCATGTATCGGAATTACCTGGGTAACAAGGTAATCCGTATAATTATTTAAACCTGGTTCAATCATATCTTTATTTACCTCCTGGGATAAAACAATTGTTCAAAAAATCCATAATTTCTTCATTTTCATTCATCACTTCTATGTAATACTCAAAGGTGGTATTCACGCTTGAGTGTCCGAGCAGTGCAGAGATCTTTACTAAAGGTACTCCCTGTTCCATGAGTATGGTTGCATACATATGGCGGAGTCCGTGTACTGTAATATGCGGAATGCCATTCTTTGAACAGATCCTCGATAGTGCCGAGTTAAATGCGGACAAAGAATGGGGGATTCCGTTCTCCTGACAGGAAATATAGTCATTATCAATATAGGACTCCCCAAGCTTTTCCTTCTGAATATCCAATAAGACCAGCCGTTTTTTCAGTTCCTCTATGATAATATCCGGAACTTTCAGTGTCCTATAGCTATTCTCTGTCTTTGGGGGACGTTCGATAACGCCATATGATTCAGGTTTACTTTCTCCGGGTATGAAAACCGGATCCGATGTAATCTGCCTCGATATACATACCGTACCCTGCTCAATGTCAAAATCACCTGATTTAAGGCCCATTATCTCCCCTTTCCTGAGACCGCAGAACAGGGCAAGCAGTATCTCAAAGTACCATTTATTGTTATATGCTGCACTTAAAAACTCCTTCAGCTTATCCTTTGTTAGAATAGTAATTCGGGGTTTCTTCCTGCTGTATGCTTTCACGCCTGAAACAGGGTTGTTCTTCAGATATCCCTGTTCCACAGCCTCTTTGAATGCCATATTCAGGAATTCCCGGCATTTATTACCGGCCGAATCGGTTATTTTCGCCACACGTTCAAGAATCTCTTCAAGGTATTGAGCTGTGACCATCCTAAGCTTAATATCCTTTTCCATCTGAGGAAGCAGCCAACTATATAGGGCAACGACTCCTAAAGCCTTCGTAGTATTCTCTATCCGTCCTGAGAATATATGCTCAAACCAATATATGAGATAGTTCTTGACGGTAATATCCGCATCCAGCTGTTTCCCCTTTGCATGAGCTCTTTGAGCCTTTTCAAATACTTCCTCATACTTCCTGTAGGCTTCCAGTGCTTCTTCTTCAGATGAAAAGAAGCGCTTTTTATACTCCACCTCGCCGTATTCATTTAGTTCTTTTATCCTTATTTTATAAGAGGTGCCGTCAAAGACGGCACCTCAGACTGAAGACAAAGTCCGCGGCTCATGCCGCGGCCTTCGTCTTTTATCAGAGAATTTAAAGCCTGTCCTTCTTGTGGAAAGATGGGCTTTTGTATTTAAATAACGCTTGAAACTATTGATTCT
>Ga0256407_10009848_pt1 | contig 13564 bp, 6 predicted proteins | sample RumenRJG_04DNA_FD_193489 | JGI IMG/M metagenome (GOLD analysis project Ga0256407, IMG submission 193489) | Bovine rumen microbial communities from Lethbridge, Alberta, Canada - RJG_04 | ecosystem: Host-associated > Mammals > Digestive system > Stomach > Rumen | place: Canada: Alberta | collected... | reverse complement strand
TTTTTTCATCCTCTTTTTCATTATCGTTTTCTTCACTTTTTTTATCTTCTTTTACTTCTTTTTCTTTTTCATTATTTTTATCATTATCATTCTTCTCTTTTTTATCATTATCATTTTTTCCTTCTTCTTCATTTTCTTTATCTTTTTTATTATTTGATTGTTCTTCTTCATTACTATCATCATCATCATCATCATTTCTCCCCTTATCTATCTCATCAAATAATGGAATACTATTTCCATCTTCTTGATTTTCTTTTAAATCATTTTTTTGATTATTATCTTCCTTTTCATTTTCATTTTTTCCAATATCTTTATCTTTAATATGCCTTTCATCATTATTATTATAAGCATTTTTTATAGTTTCATTATTTATATTATTATTTTCTAAATCATTTTTATTTTCATGTTGAAGAAAAGGATTTATTTCTCCTTCATTTGAATTATTCAATTCATCTTCAGATTCATTTTTAGGGATTGTATTTTCTTTTTTTCCTTCATTATTCTCATTTTCTTGAACTCTTCTCATAAAATTATTTTCATATGTTAGACAAATTATACAAGAAATAAAAATTAAAAACTTAAAATTACATTTTCGCTTCATTTATATTATAATAATCTTAAATAAAATATTAAGAGAATTTATTTTTATTTATATATTTTTTGAATAAAAAAATTAATTTCTACAAGAAAAAAATTTTTATTAAAATAACATATTAAACCAAACTTAAAAAATAGAAGATTCAAGTCTTAAAACATCCTTATACAAAGTATCATCTTCCATTAAATATTTAACTGGAATAATCCCAATAAAATTCAAAAAAGAATTAAAAATAAATTTACTTGAACACACAAAATACAACATAACAAAAAATAAAAGAACACTTCCAATAACATAAATCATACAAATCATTTTAAAAGTTTTTTTAGTACTTTTCAATTTTGTTTCTCTAAAATTTTGAAAAATTTCAACAGTCTTCATATAAGCTTTAAACAAATAAAACTCAATAAATAATTCATATTGACTAAAAGCAGAAGAACCATCAATTAATTCAATAAATTGTTTATTCCCAACATTAAGACTATTTAATTCATCAATAACAGTATTTAAAATAACACTCATTTGAGTAATTGATTGTTCCATTCCTTTCAAAAGAATACTTTGCCAAAAAGTAGAACAATTATTATAAGCATTAGTATCATTCTTAAATAAAATTGCACATGCATCAGAATTATATAAATTATTTAAATCTGAAGCAGCTTGTGAAATTTTATTCATATCATTTACTAAAGGCATTAGTAAATTACCTAATTTTGGTGTTGTTATTTCTGCTGCTGATGGTACTGTCATTTCAAATTTTAAAATACTTTTTAAACAATCTTGATTTGTACATGTTATATTACCTACTGTCACTTCTGCTCCTGGATTGTTAATTAAAGTATTATTTGCATTTTTAATTTCTGAGAGTAATTCTTCATATGGGTCTAATTGAGTTTTCAATGATAAAAATATGTCAAATGATGATTTATAGATTCCTTCTATTTGATCTGTTGATGAATCAAATGATAAATAATTTTTTTTTTCTTTTGATTCAATTAATAGGAAGACTAAATAATATGATATTGACATTATTATTATTGTCATTACTTTTAATATGAATAGTAAGTTGTAACGGAAAAAAAATTTAGACATTGTTCTCTTTTTTTTATTACGAGCTTGTTGAAGTTTGTTTTGTTTACTTCCTTTTTTATTACGCATTTTTTTATCATCTCTTTCATCTTTTTTATGTTTTTTACCTTTTTTTCCCTCTTTTTCATCATCGTCATCTTTTTTTGATTTTTTTGAACCTATTTCAATATCCATATCACCTCCTCCTTTTTCTTCATCTTCACCAGTATCATTTCTTAATTTTTTTTTCAAGTCATCTAAAATTTTTAAATAAGCATCAAAATTTAAAGAATGGAATTTTATTAGTTTTTCAAGATAATATTTTTCCATTTCATTTAATTTATATATTAAAAATGAATATCCAGTACTTAATAATAAAAATACAATAATTGCTAAAATTAAAGCAATCGGAAATTGACTAAAATTATTTTTTATTTTTTTACTTCTTTCATCTTCATTAAAACCAATAATTGTACCATCTTTAATATAATCTAAACTTTGAATTAAAATATTATCAGAATTAACATCATAAACATTATAAGTATCTGAATAATAACGATATAAATTAGCATTTAATTTTAATCCATTTGCAACTAATAAATTTAATAAATTATCAGTATCAATTGTTAATGAATCAGTTGTTGATAAATTAAAAAGAGTTAATTCAATAGTTTTCATTTTAGCTAAAATAGATTTAAAATCTTTATAAAAATAAGATGAATTTTCTTTTTGTTCTTTAATATCAGCAATACATTCAGCTAATAAACCAGCATAAAAATCAGTACAATTTCCTCCATTAATAATACAAAAAGTATCATCAATAAATTTATCTTTTTTCCATTTTAAATTCAAAGTAGAAAGATAAACACAAGAAACAGCAATTTTAGAATGATTAAAATACAAATTTTCACTTAAATATTCAGTTAAATTAGAAAAATTACTTTGAGTTCTCAATAATTGTAATAACATAAAACCAATAGTACTAACTCCAAAAATAAAACATAAATACTTCATTAATTGAATAGAAGAAATTTCTCTCTTTTCCAAAATACCATTTTTTAATTTATTAAATCCAGCAGAATCAACACTACTTCTAGTCATACTTGATGAAGCAATAGAAGGACCTGTATATTCATTTCCTTTTTGCATTAATTCATCATCTTGTACAGCATGAGTTTTTAAATTATTTGAATTGGATTTTTCATCATCATCTTTTTCATTTATTATATCATCTGGTTCTTTTTCTACAAGATTTGCTTTATCACTATTTGTTACTTTTAATTTAATTTGTTTTTCTTCTTTCTCATCATTATCAGATATTAAATCTTGTTTTTTCATATTTCCATCAGATTCATTTAATGTTGATGGTGCTTTTGAATTTTCATTTAAAGCAATTAGATCATTTGTAATATAAACTCTATGATAATAATATTTATCTTCTAAAAAAGTTTTTGTTATTATTTTGTAAAAAACACTAAATGGTTTTGGATATTTTGAACTTATATCACGTACTAATTCATCATATTCTCTTATTATATTATTTTTTATGTCATCATCATCTCTTAATTTTCCAGTTTGTTTAATTTTATCTAACACATTGTCTACTTTATTGTCTAATTCTTTCCATACTGCTACTGGATATAAATTTCCTTTTAAATCAATTTCACTTTTTGGTATGTTAAATTTTTGGTCTTTATATTCTAATTGAAGTAATATTTCAGGAAGGATTATTGAAATGTGATGACCATATAATCCTTGAGTTAATCCATAATTATTATTCATTGTAAATGATGCACCAGCTTGAGTCATTTCTGTAAATCCATTTATTTTAAAATCTTTATCTAAAATTAATATAAAATTATGATCTTGCATTTTTGTAATATAAGCAGTATAAATTAAACCATAACTTAAATTAGGGACACATTTAACAAATAATTTAATATTAAAAATACCACCATTTTTTCCTTTTAATAACATATCTCTTTGGATTTTAAAAATATAATTTAAATTTGAATATTTAAGTGCTTCTTCAATTAAATCTTTATGAAAATTTTGTACAACATTTGGAATTAAATCATCAATTGTCATATTTAATATTTCTTTACCAGTAAATAAGAATAATGAAGCAAAATTAGGTGTTGTATATAATATTTTACCTAAATTTTGATATCCATCAACTAATAAAATTGATGATAAATCTTGAATAAACATTGAATGATAAATATTATTTCTTTCTGATAATTTATTTGTTTTTAAAGTTGAATATTTTTTAGCTTCTGTTCTTGCTAAAATATCATCTTGTAATATTGTTTCTAAATATAACATATAATCTTTTTCACTTTCATCACTAAATGGATTTAATTCTACTATTTTTTCCCATAATTTTAATATTTCTTTTCTTAATTTTAAAATATCTTCTCCTATTTTTAAAAAATTTTCAGTTGTTTTTGGTGTACTTACATTATTTTTTAATATATCAAAATATTCAATTTGATTACATGCAGCATCATAAATTTTAAGTTTAAATAAATCCATATATATATTATATAATATAACACTACCAATTTGAACATGTTTTATTGATTCTTTATTATTACTTTTTGATAATTTATTTACCATATATTCTTTTATTTCTTCCATAAGAATGTATTTAAAATATAAATGTTTATGACTGCTAACTTTTAATTTTGAACAAAGTGAAATTGTAAAAGTTGGATTTTTAATTTTATTCATTAGAAAATAACACATATTTAAAACTATATCATTTTTAAGAAGTGATTTTTCAGAATGATGATCATATATTATAAAAATAATTGAAAGAATTGGTAATGCATTTGATGAATTATATTTTTTTCTTAAATGATCATTTTGTCCTAATTTATTATATTTTTCACTTAATTCAGGTGAATTTCCAACATATTCTTCAAATCTTTTAATAATTCCAACTAATAAAGTTTTAGCTTTAACACTTCTTAAATTCATTAAATTTAATAAAGTAATATTAAATAATTCAATTTCTTTTAAACTTTTAGCTTCAAATATATTAAAATCAGTTAAAAGATATTCTTGTCTAAATTCATTCATAAAATAAAGAGTAAAACCTAAAATAACCCAACCAATTAAATGAAAAATAGTAGTATCATTTATATCAAAAGTAGATTTTAAAGTAATTACAAATGAAAACCAACAAACATAAACCCAACCAAATTGAATCATTTTATTCATTTTATCATCATAATATAAAACAAAACGGTAAACATAAAAAGAGAAAAATAAAGAATTTAAAAAAACATATGATTGAAGAAATATTCTATATTCTTTTTTATTATCCATATGAAATTCAACAAAATAAGCAATAACAAACATAACAATTTTAGCAATATTACTATAAATTTCATAATTACAATTAATTCTAGCACAAACTTTACTTTCATTAATAGAGCCAATTTCATTATAATAAATAGAAAGAGCTACTGAAGAAACTAAATAAAAAACTAAATTAATAACAGAAACAATTGTGATAACTAAATGAGTTAAATCAGAATAACATTTAATATCTAAATATTTATGTTTTCCATTTTTACAATCTGTTGCCATAAGAGAAATTTGAACAATTGGTCCAATTAAATATTTCATTAGAATAATGATAATAATATTTAAAATTGATATTGGAAATTTAACATAAAATCTTCCTATTTTAATAGAGATAATTAAATATATTAAACACATTAATATTATTAAAGTTAATCCTGATGTTACGAATAAAACTAATTTATATGATTTTTTATCTGTTACCATTTCTTGTATAAATATTACTTTTGAAATATATTGTAAAATTGATATTGAATTATCATCTGTATCTTTATCTATATTCACAATTGTAATCATCATTACTTGAACAAAGAAAAAAAATTTCATTATGATAAAGAAAAAAATTGAAAAATCCTTATAACTAATAAGTACTTTCATTAAATTGAAAAATTTAATCAATTTCTTTTTAGTATATACATCTAATAATTGCATTGAATCACCAAAATCAATCCAATTAATAATATTTGACTCAATCATTTTTTTTAATTAATAAAGTAGATACTATTACATTATTTAATGATTAAAATAAAAATAACTTATCAAAAAAATTTTATAAAATTAAATGTAATTTATTAAAAATATTGGTATAACAAATTTATTAAAAAAAACAATTAATTATTTATCCTAAAAAACTTAATTTTTTTCATTCCTTAAAATGGAAATTGATAAACCAGAAAAACAAGAAAAAAAAGAAAAAAAAACAAAAGGGACAAAACAATATAAAACAAAATCCCAAAATTTTTTAAAGCCAAAAACTCAATCTCAATTAATGAATGAGAGAAGAACAGAAAGAATAAACAGACAGAATCAATTAAGAAGAAATAAAATGAATGAAACATTTTTAAAAAGAAGAGGAATAATAGATTCAGATGGAAATTCCTCTATAAATGTATCAAAAAATATATCATTATCCTTATCAATGTTAACACAACAAATTGATATGACATCATATAAAATTCCTCCTAAAATTTGTTCAATAATCGCATTAAATAATGAAGCAAATATTGATAATTTTTTAAATGAAATTGAATTAATAATAATAAATTCTTTAATAGATAATGAAAAAAACAATTATAAATATAAATTAAATGATAATATAATTTCATATATAATTCCAGGTAAAATTTATAAAGGAAAAGAAAGATTAACTTTTATAAAAACATCAAGAGATGTTTATTCAATTTTAGATGCTTGTAAAGTTTCTGATATTATTTATTTTATATCATCATATTCAAAAACTGATTATGAAAAATGGCAAATTGATCCTGATAAATATTCAAATTGTATTGATGAATTTGGATATAAAATTTTATCAATGATAAGAGCGCAAGGATTGACTGATCATATTGGAATTATACAAGATTTAAATTTAATTCCAAATAAAAGACAAAATGAAATTAAAAAATTATATCAAAGATATTTAGATAGTGAAATAAAACCAAATAAAATTTTTAATTTTTATAATAATAAAAATAAAGATAATCCTAATTTTGAATTAAATGATGAAAATGAAATAAAATCAATTTTGAGATTGAGTTGCGCCTTAGCACCATATACAACTAATTTAGACTTAAGGAAACATAGAAGTTATATGTTAATTGAAAATATTGTTAAAGATGAAAAAAATAATTTAAATGCTAATTTATATGGTTATATTAGAGGAAATACTTTAATTGAAGGTAAATATATTCATATTACTGGATTTGGAGATTATAAAGTTTTAAATATTGAAATTTCAAATGATCCTCTTCCAGTTAAATCAAAATATGAGAAAATGAATGAAAATACAGGAAAAAAAAATAAAAATGATAAAAATATGGAAATTGAAGAAAATAAAAAAGTAAAAAAAGAAATTAATAATGAAATTATTGAAAGTCATCCTGAAAATACAAATTTAAATAAAGATAATATACCAGAAATAATAAAAGATGAATTACCAAAAGATAAAAAAGAAAATGAAAAAAAAATTGAAGATGATGATGAAGAAATTGACTTTAATATTGATATAAAAGATGATGATGAAGATATAAGTTATCATTCAGATACAAATAATGATGATGAAGAAGAGAAAAAAAAAATATCAAATAAACATAAAAATAAAACAAATATAAAATATAGAACAAAAGAAGAAATGGAATTTCAAGATGAAGTTGATACACCAATTGATATTTTAGCAAAAGAAAGATTTAAAAAATATAGAGGGCTTGAAAGTATGAAAAATGGGAATTGGAATCCTTTAGAAAATTTACCAAAAGAATATGGTTCAATTTTTTCATTTGAAAATATAAGAAATACAAATAGATTAGCAATTAAATTTTCTATTGAAAATGGAGAAAAAATAAGTGGAAATTATATTAAAATTACAATTAAAGATTTTAATTTTGATGATTTAAAATATATTAAATTAGATATTCCTATTGTTTTATCTACTTTATTAGATCATGAGAGAAAATTATGTGTTATGAATTATAAAATTTCACCTTATTTTGAACAGAAAGATGATATAATACAAAATTTAAATAAAAAAGTTTTAGAATGTCAATGTGGTTTTAGAAGATATTTAATAAAACCTATTTTTTCAGTTGATATATATAAAAATTCAGATAAGATAAAATATGAAAAATTTTTAGAGAAAGATAAATTTTATATTTGTACAACTTATTCTCAATTAACTTATTCAAATTCACCTACTCTTTTATTTACTAGAATAAATGATAAATTAAGTCTAGTAGGAAGTGGAATTTCATTAGATTCAAATGCAAAAAAAATTATTTTGAAAAAAATAATTTTAACAGGTTATCCAGTAAAAATAAAAAAGAAAAAAGCTATTATAAGATATATGTTTTTTAATCCTACTGATGTTAATTATTTTAAACCAATTCAATTAACAACTAAAAATGGATTAAGAGGAAATATTACTGAAAGTGTTGGTACACATGGTTATATGAAATGTATTTTTAATGATTTTATTAAATCAAATGATACTGTTTGTTTAAATTTATATAAAAGAGTTTTTCCTGTTTGGTTTAAAGAAACTTGGAGATATAAAATTTTTAATGGAAATAGAGATGGTTATTTAAGTTATTTTGAGAATAATAAAAAAGATGATGATGTTAAAATGGAATAAATTTTATATTTTTAATTTATTATTTTAATAAAAATTTCAAATTTTTGAATTTGATTTTTTGTAATTATATTTTAATTAAATATAAAATGTAATATATTATTCTAATAATTAGGTCAATTATTGAAAAAATTAAAATTGTTATTAAGGATTTGTTTGATTTTTTTATGTTTTTATATGCAGAATCAAAGGATTTTTTTGTAATTTTTTCAACACAATTTTTACCAAAAGATTTATTTTCTTCCATAATTTTATTATTTTTAGAAATAATTATTGAGAGTGTTATAATTATTGAAATTAAAATAATTAATTTAATAATATCAATGAAATAAAATATTCTTTGTTTATTTTTTGAGTCTTCTAAAAAACAATATAAACCAAAACTTATAAAACAAGTAAACAAATAAAAACAAGAACATAAACAAATTATTCCAATAATATTTCTATTATCACTTACATTTGGAAAAAATAATTTTTCTTTATTAATTTTTATATCACTTGAATCAATCATACATTTTTCATCTATTCCAAAATAATTAATACTAAATAAATTATTTTCCATGATAGTTAAAATTGGAGGATAAACAGAAAAATTTCTAATCAAATTAGTTAAATTATTCTCTTCATAAAAAATATTAGATTCATACTTATCAATTGTATTAAATCTTCCATCATAATAACTATTATTATTATTATTAATATTATAAATATCATCATGTATACTTTTCTTAGAACAAAATCTTTCTCCTTTTAACTTATTTAAAGTATATCTATTCTGTCCAAATAATCCTCTCATTGGTTCATAACACATTGAATGAGTATTAGTAAAGAAATTAACTGAATTATTTCCTTTAAAATAATTATTATTTGAATATATAATTGTATAATTATCATTTAAAGTTAATTTATTATAATTTTCATTTATTCTATTTAAATTATCATTATTTATTATATCAAAAGATGAAATTGGACAAGTTTCATTTTTATTTAAACATAATAAATTACCAAATGTATCAATTTTACCACATGAAATATAATTTTCAGGACAATTTTTTTTTCTTATTAATTTTTTTTCATATAAATCCCAATAATTATTATTCATTCTTCTAATACATATTGTTTTATTTCTCCAATATTTTAAATTAATAATATCATTTTCAACAATATCATAACAATTATTATTTAATTCATTTTCAGTACATGTTTTATTAAATAATATTTTATTTTCATAAGTTGGTGATTTACTTAAATAACAATTACATCCTTTAAAATTACCTGGAAAAGAATTTGATATTAAATATTCATAATTATTTGGACAAATTTCAGATGATGATATTAATACATTTGTTATTGGAGGAGTATTCCAATTATTATAATATATTTCTATTTTACTAAAATCAAAATGATATTTTCCTAAACTTAAAAATGAATTTATTATATATAAAAATGCTAATATTCCTGAAATAAATTCTATTATTAAATATATTGAATTGTCCATTATTAAGAATTATATAATTTTTCTATTTAAAAAAATATAAAATATTTATAAAAAGAATTTATATTTGATTTATAATATGTATTTATATTATTTAAAATGAAGTATTATTACCAGTAAATATAAAATCTTTATCTGAAATAATATTGAATTTAGGAATAAAGGAATTATTTAAATATTCATTAGAATTATTTATGTTTTTTTCATTAGGAGAAAAATATACTTTTCTTAATTTATTTTGAAAATTTTGACTAGAGGAATTATTATATTCTTTTAATGAATTAGAGTTATCAATTGAATCATTATCTGATATATTTTGAACAATAAAATTTTGATTTGACTTATTTGGTATATTAAGAGAATTAAATTGATTACTTAAATTATCAATATTTTCTTCTTCATTTGAATTTATACTATTATTTTTATTATTTTGTGTATCAATTACATAAACATTATTTAAAGTAGAATTATTTTGATTTTTAAGTTGATTTTCTTTAATTTGTTGATTATAAATAGAAAAATTACTAAAAATAGAATTATTAATTTGAAATGATTTATTTTTTGGTGTTATAAAAGGATTATCTTTAAAATTATTGCAATTAAATGATTTATCAAATCCTTTTTTTGAAAAAGAGATTAAACTATTTTTTAAATTTAATTAATTAAAACTTTACTTTAGACTTTTTGAATTATCATTTCCACCAAATAAACTTTTATAACATAATTCATTTTGAATAATTGAATCACCAAAAACTTTTTGAATATCTTCATCAATATTTTTTTTATGTTCATTAAAAAAAGACGATTTTGACTCTGCTTCTACTAATTCTTTTGAATAACTTTTAGTTATTTTTTGACAAACATCACATTTTGCAAATTTGTTATTAAATAATTTTCCTAAAATTTTATCACATGATATACAATATGCTGTTTTCATTTTACATTCACAACATTCATATAAATAAAATTGATCTCTTGCTATTTTTAAATTATTTTTATATCATACTTCCAAATATTTTTTCACAAGTAAAACATTCAATTCTTTTCATTTTTTTAAAAAATAAATTAAAAATTAAAACAAATAAAAAAGTATTTATATTAGAAAATAATTATAAACTAATTTATTAGAATCAAATATTTAAAAATTCAAAAATATAATTATAATAAATAAAAATTATAATAAAGTGTAAAAATTTCATCTTAAAAAATAAAAATCAATAACAAACAATTTAAATTAAAGCATCAAGAACATAAACACCAAAAATAAAAGCAATACCTTCAAAAAAAATATTTAAAAAAGATTTACTATGTTTTAAATCACCCATAATAGTATTAATAGCTAAATAAAGAAAAGCGCCAGAAGCAAATGAGATAATTTTTTCACTATAAATTTCTCCAAATAAAAAACTAATATAAACACCAAAAAAAGCACCAATTGCAGTAATTAATTGAGATAAAATTGCAGATGATAAATTCATATTTTGTTTTAATAAATATGAAAAATCTCCAATTTCATGAGGAATTTCATGAAAGAAAATTGAAGTTGATAATGTTATTCCTAATTTTAAATTTTTATTAAATCCAGCACCAATTGCCATTCCATCTGTAATATTATGAATAAAATCTCCCAATAATGATATTGTTATATTACTTGAATGATTATGTGAATGATTATGAGAATGATTTTCATTTTTATGGGAATTATTATTATTTTTTTCATGTTCTTTTTCTAATTTATTTTCATTATTTTCAATTTTTGAATTAAAATAATTCATTATTTTTTCAGTAATGAATAAAACTAATATTCCAAAACATAATAATAATTCATTTTTATTGAATAAATCATGTATAATTGAATTTATATTTTTTTTAATATGATTATTTTGATGATTATGTTTATGATAATGGGAAATTTCTGGTAAATTATGTATGAAAACATCACCTATTAAAGCTCCTGCTGCAAAGGCACTCATAATATCTAAAATTTTAATATTATTAATATTAAATATTGCAATTATAATAAATATAGGTATTGGAGCTGAACTAATAATAAATGCTCCTATATATGCTTGTTTTAATTTTGGATATGATTTTATTTTTTCATATATAAATAATTCAAATTTATTTGGTTTTATTTCTTCTTCTTTAATGTGACTTGAATGCTGATTTGATTTGTTTAATATGAGGAATAATAAAATAAAAAATAATGATTTTTTCATTTTTTTAATTTTTTTGAAAAATATTTTTTTCTTATTTTTAAACTTTTATTTTTAATATAAATTATATGAATTAAAAAATTATTTAAATAAAGGAAATTATCTTTAATCACTTTTATATAAAATTCCAAACAATAGAATAGATATATATAAATTTAGAAACAATAAAACTGAATCCTTTAAAAAATATTAATTAATGGATATTTTTTCAAAAAAAAATTTAGGTATTTTCATTAATTGGGTATTATATAAAAATAAAAATTAAAAAATTATATGACTGATTTAAAATCAATTGTATCAAGAATTTTACGTTTAAAACGTTGTATAAATGATATATTAAGAGATAAATTATATATAAAAGATTTTTCTACAAAACTTACAGAATTATTATATGAATTAGATGATTATTCTGAAATTATTACAGTTGATATTTTATATAAAACAGATCTTCATAAAACTTTAAAAATTATTCTTCAATTATCTGATGCATATCTTGATTTAAAAGAAGTTTGTTATAATGTATTAGAGAATATTTCTCAAAATATTAATAAAGAATTGTTTTTATTTGATGATAATTTTAATTTATTGTTAAATCAAAATAAGAAATATAAAGTTAATATTGATATAAAAAAATTAAATGAAGAATTAGACAATTTAATTAAAGAAAGAAATAATTGCAAATACTGTTCAGATTTTATTATTAAAACTGATGAAAAAACTTTAGAAAAAATTATGAAGGATGAATTAAATATGTTATTAGAAAGTAGGAGAAGACAAAATACAAGAAGATTTGAAAGTACTAAAATATTTAATTTTTATATAAATGATTTAAATAATAATAATTCTAATTCTCCTTCTTTAATAAATAAATTCAAAATAGATGATTTAAGTCCTAATATAAAGAAAAGAAAACAAAATACTTTTGTTAATATTGATATTGATAAAAAAAATATTAATTTAAATCAAAATACAGTTACATTTTTTGATAGAAATAAAAACATATTTCCAGAAAATACAAACGAAAAAAATGATAAAGATAATAAACAAAAGTATTTATTAGGAAAAAAAGTTAATAAAAAATCAAATAGTAATATAAATAATATGAAAAATGATAAATTAAAAAAATCAAAAACTAAATCTTCTAAAGAAATATCTTTAAATGATATTATAGAAAATAATATAAAAAATGACAAAAATTTGAATAAAACAAATATACAAAAAGAACATCTTAAAAAACTAAAAAAAGGTTCTAAGAAAAAAAAATAATAAATTCTAATATTTATATTTTACATATTTATTATATAAAATAATATAAAATAATTCTTTTCTAATAAGTGCATAATATTAATTTTATTTTTAAAAATATTATTTTATTTAAAATATTTAATACAATTTAAAATAAAAATATAAAAAATAAATAAAAAAAAATAAAAAAAAAATAAAAAAAAAAAATAAAAATAAAAAAAAAAATA
>Ga0256407_10009847_pt1 | contig 13566 bp, 7 predicted proteins | sample RumenRJG_04DNA_FD_193489 | JGI IMG/M metagenome (GOLD analysis project Ga0256407, IMG submission 193489) | Bovine rumen microbial communities from Lethbridge, Alberta, Canada - RJG_04 | ecosystem: Host-associated > Mammals > Digestive system > Stomach > Rumen | place: Canada: Alberta | collected... | reverse complement strand
ATCATGTATCATTTTTAAATATTTTAAATTAAAATATAAATATGAAAAAAAATATAATTTGAATTTAAATAATTAATAGTTAATATGCAAACTCAATCAATGTTAAATAAAGTAAATAATTCACTTGGTGTATATAATTTATCAAATCCAATGATAAATGGTGAATATACAAAAGAAATGATAGATTATATTTCTTCCTTAATACAATCACAAATTTATCCTATTAAACAAATGATATATGATGAAACTATGAAATTAATTGAACCACTTTTTCAAAATCAAATAAATCAAATAAATGAATTAAAAAATGGATTAAATGATTTATATGTTTCTTATATTCAAAAAATAAGTAATTTAAATTTAGGAAGTGAATATGCTGAACAAATTAAATTATTAGAAAGTGAAATTCAAAATTTAAATAATATTAATATTAATTTTAACGAACAAAATAATAAATTATGTTTTTTGAGAAATCAACTTAAACAAGGAATAAATTATGATGAAATTTTATTTGAATTAAATAAATTAATTAATCTTATTGAAAAAAAACCAAATGAAAATGATATGGAAATTGATTTTGACATTAATTATAATAAAGTTTTTAAAAAATATAAAGAAGTAAAAAATAAATTGAATATTATAAATGAAAATGATAATATTTTAAATATAAAAAATAAACAAATTGAAAATATATATATTAAATCATGTAAAATATTAGAAGATGCTAAAATTAAAATAAAAGAAAATGAATCTGAGCAAAAAAATATTTCTGAATATAATTATTTAAATAATATTTTAAATTTTAAAATAAATGAGCCATTTTAAATATATAAAATTAATACAATTTTTATAACCCATTCAAAAATAAAAAAATTCATTAAAATATAAATTATCATGGATATATGCTCATTTGTATAATAAAATTTATAATTTATTTTTTAGTTATGTAATAGTAAATCGATAATAAAATATATAAAAAGAGGAGAAATTGATGTTGATATAGAAAATAATTCAAATAATATAACAGAGACTACAAATGATAAAAAAAAAAATAATTCAAATAATCCTCAAATTAAGGAAAAAAATATATTAAATAAAGGAGAAGTAAATGACTTATCAAAAATAGAAGAAAATAGAATAATTAATTCAAATAAACTTTTACAAATAATACCACCTTTAACATTTCCAAATTTATTTTTAAATAAAAAAAATATAATAATTGATGAATTTGGTCTTCAAGGAGTTGAAGGACCATATATAGGAAAATTAACATTTTTTGGAATTGATATAAATTATAATGAAAATAAATCTATTTCACATATAAATGATATTATTATAAGTAATGAAATAACCAATCCAATAATAAATAAGACAATGGCTTTATTTTATATATATTTCGAACAAAAAATATCTGAATATATATTAAGATCTTTAGCAAATGGAATTTATTTTTCTTTATTAATTATTCCATTTAAACAAATTATTCTAGATTTTGATCATAAAAATTATATTAAAATGGGTACTATTATTTTTTCTATTTTAATTAATAATGAAAATAAAAAAATTTATATTAATATGAAAAAAGGTAGTGATATGGAAGAAGAAAATAATTATGAATTTGATTATAGTAAAATTCCTATTACTATTGGAAGAAATAATTGTTCTATTAATATTAAAAGTCATTTAGTTAGTAAAACTCATATAACTATTAATTTAGATAAAATTAATAATGTTTTTTATTTAATTGATAATGGAAGTACTAATGGAACTCAATTACTTTTAAATGAAGGAAAATCTCTTCAATTAAAAGGTCATATGGATTTTATGATTGGAGAAAAAAAATTTTCTATTATTGAAAAATGAAAATTTTTTATTTTTTTATTTTGATAATTGACTTAAATAAATTATGATAAATTGAACTTTCAAAAGAAGATTATTAAATCATATACATTTTATTTGTTTTGTTCAACATAGAATTATTAATATAAAAGACATAATTTAATTATTAATATATAAATAAATATTTTTTTTTAATTTATGAAATTATCTAATTGTATAAAATTTTCAGGATTATCAACTTTTTCAAAAAATGGAAATTTATTATCAATATCAAAAGGGTCAAATATAGTAATTTATGAAACAAATAATTTAAAAAAAATAGCAAGATATAATTTCTCATCTCAAGTAACTCAAATTGAATTTTCACCAGATTCAAATTATATTTTAATAGGTTTATATAAAGTAAATGAAATTGAAATTAAATCACTTGAAAATAATGAAACAATAATAAAAATATCACAACCTATTTTTGGTATATCTAATACAATTTGGTCTCCAGATTCTACTAAAATATTATCTTTTTCAAATTATAATATTAGAATTGATATTTGGGATTTAACAAAAGAAAAAAATAATTCATTTATATCATATCCAAAATTTACAAATAAAGGTTTTTCTTTTTCTTCAAATGGTTTTTTTTTAGCTTTAGCAGAAAGGAAAAATATAAAAGATTATATTAGTGTTTATTATATAGGTGATTACTCTTTATTAAGTAGATTTCCATCAAATACTTCAGATTTGCAAAATTTAATATGGACAAAGGATAATTCTTCTATTATTGTATTTGAAAATGAAATTGATTGTAAATTATTAATTTATTCTCCTACTGGAAATTTATTAATGATAAATGAAGCATATAATAATAATTTAGGTATTACTTTAGTTAATATTAGTCCCAATGGACATTTTATTTGTGTTGGTTATGGTGATAATAATATTAGGTTATTTCATTATATTACTTATAAAAAAATTACTTCTTTATCACATAATATTGATGATATAAATGGTAAAAATGAAAATCAAAAACAAAAAGTTAATATTATTAAAGAAGATAATGGTAAATTTGATATGTATTTAGTAAAAAATATTAATGTTAATTTGTTTAAAAATAATAAGAAAAATATGAATAATAGTAATAAAAATGAAAAAAGTATTGATTTAATGGAATTTAGTTTTGATTCTTTATATTTGGCTTCTAAAAATAATTTATATGAAAATATTATTTTTATTTGGTATATTCCAACATTAACACTTAATTCAATAATTATTTTCAATAATAATATAAATGATTTTAAATGGTCACCTTCTGAAAATAAATTAATTATTGCTACAAAAAATTCATTAATTTATATTTATTCAATTAATAATATATATATATTTAATTTACCAATTGATTCTTTTAATTTTAATAAAATTATTTGGAATGAAGATGGTGAAAAATTTTTAATTCAAGATAAAAATAAAATGTTTATATGTTATTCAGATATAGAGGAATAATAATTTAATATAATTAAAAAATTTTAAATTTTTTTAAATTTTATCTACAATACGTTAATTATTGATTTATCTTTTTAAAAATTAAAAAATATATTTTATTTTAAAATACTATAATTTATCTTTTAAAAATTTATTTATATCTCAATATAAAATTTTATTGACTTACATTAAATAAAATTTAATACGAATAAGTTATTCATTTATATATATTATTATTGAAATAATTATTATCAAATATTTCTAAATTACAAACATTTTAAAATTTACTTATTAAATGTCTAAAACAAATAACAAAAAAAAAAAATGTATATATTGTGAAAAATCTTATTTTAACACTGATAATCAACAATCTCAAGAAAATAATGAACCAACAATGATAACAGAATTTAAACCAAATAAAAGTCAAAATGAATATTATTATATATTTGATAATTGTAGTCATGAAATATGTATTTATTGTATAGCAAGATTACTTTTTACAAATTATTTAAATATCTTACCATCAAAAACAAACATAATTTTAAATTGTAAATGTAATGAAGGAAATTTATATTTAAGCATAAAAGAAATACAAAATATTTCAAATAAAATAAATACAAAAATAATGGATAAAGTATGTTCAAAACATAATTTGAATGTTATAGAATATTGTTTAGATTGTAAAATTTGGTTATGTAAAAAATGTCAAGAAAGTCATTCTGATTTATTTACAAACCATCATCTTTCTAAAGAAGAACCACCTAATAATGATACTTGTCCAAAACATCCTAATTGTTTTTTAGATAGATTTTGTAAAGATTGTCATAAATTAATTTGTCATTTATGTCTTATGGAAGGTAATGAACATTTTAATCATTCGAATATTTCATTTGATGATTTAAAAATGAAAATAATTAAAAATGTTGATAATATGAAATTTAATAATTTTGATGAATTTAATACTTTTTTAAATGATATTGATAAAAAATATAAAAATCAATATGATAAAACAATAAATTCTTTTAATGAACAAATCACTCAATTAATTGAAATAATAAATAAAGCTAAAAAAGATTTTTTGTCTAATTTAAATGAAAAATTAAGATATAAAAGTATTTTAATTCAAATAATTAAAAATTTATATCAATTCTTTTATCAAGAATATTCAACAATAACAAAAAGTGTTGATTATCCAATTTTATGTATGTATCAAATAATAAATAGTGAATTAATCAATTTTGAATTAGATTATCCAAAGCAAACAAAATCATATTTATCAACAATAATAAATGAAATAAATAAAATAGATGATAGTTTCTTATATAATACAAAATATTTATTTTCCTTAAAAAATTTTTCATTTAAAAAAGAATTATCAAAACACACAAATATTATTAATTCATTATGTATATTAAAAGATGGAAGATTAGTTTCAGGAAGTGAAGATAAAACAATAATAATATGGAATCAAGAATTATCAAAACCAGATCACATAATAAAAGATAATAATTTTCCAATAAAAATATTAAAATTATTAAATGATATGAGATTAATATCAGGTTCATATAAAGAAATGAAAATATACAATGATTCATTTAAATGTATAAATGTATTAAAGGATATAAGTAATAATATTTGTGATATAATTAATTTAGATGATGGAAGAATTGTTTGTGGTTCATATAGAGAAATGAGAATTTTTAATATGCAATGGAATAATTTATATAAAGAAAGTCAACCTATTAAAAATCATACTTCTTGGGTTACTTCTTTAATAAAATTAAATAAAAAATTATTTGCTTCTGGTGGTGATGATAAACATATTTTTATATATGATAATAATGTTAAATGTATTAAAAATATTAATTTTAAAAATGAAATTTCAGTTTTATGTAAAATTATAAATGATTTTAGAGATATTGATGATTATAATTCATTTTTAATTGGTGATAATAATGGGAGAATTTATAAATATTTTTATAATTCAGAAAAATTTGATTTAATTAGTGATATTGATTATCATGATTCTAAAATTAAAAGTATTATTAATTTATTTGGAGGAAATTATGCATCTTGTTCTGGGAATAAAATTATTATTCGAGATAATACATTTTCACCTATTCAAATTTTAAATAAAGATAATAATAAAAATATTAATTGTTTAACTCAAACTTTAAATGGAATTCTTTGTACAGGAGGAGATGATTTTAATATACAATTATATGAATAAATAATTTTTATTTTTTTATAAAATAACTTAATTTATATTAATAATTTAAAAAATGTGAAAATTTATTTTAAATTTTTATTTCTTATATAAGATAAAAGATAATTTTCTGTTTCACTTGGATTATAAATTGAAATTAAATTATATATTTTTTCTAAATTTCCAAAAATTTCTGTAATTTTATTATCTTGATATAAAAATAAAGATGCTTGGTCTAATAATTTAATTGCTAGAAAATGATATACATCAAAATCTTCATCATTTGTACTACTAATAAGGATTTTTACTTTATTACATTTTTCAATGAAAAAATCTGTTAATTGTTTATATTTAACTAATTTAAGTCTATTAATAATTTTATCAAAAATTGTTAATTGATTTGCTTCAATAATTTCTTTTAAATTTAATAATACTTTTTTAGCTTTATCAATATTAATATTTGAAAATTGATTAAATTTTATCATATCTAAATTATCTAATTCAATAACATTAGTTTCAAATCTTTCAAAATCCATTTTTGTTTCTTTACCAATAGAAAATAATTTATTAAGTAATTCAAATGATACTCTATGACCTAATAAATACTCATTAATAGTTAAATATTCCAATTTATTTAATTTATCATCATGACAAAAAGATCTAAAAATAATTTTTAAAGTATTTGAAAAAGTGTGTTCATAAACAATAAAAATATTAATTAACATTTTAATTAATTTTTCAAATAAAACAACTGAATGTAAAATTTTATCAACATTTTTTTTATTTGTTTCAATTCCATTTACAATTTTATCTTTTATATCTTGTGAAATATGAAAATTTGAAAAATGAGATATTAAATTATCAGATAATCTATTATATTTAATATAAACAATTGGTATTCCTTGTTCATCTGTAGTTTTAATTATAAAATTATTTACTCTTAAAAATTGAATAGTTAAAATAATTTGACGTGAAACAAAATTTGAATAAAATTCAGTAAAATTATCATCATCAGTTGAATTTTTTTTATATAATGTTTTTTTTCTTTCATTAAATTCAAATCTTTTAATTTGAAGTAAACTTAAAAAAATTTTAATTCTTTCAATTTCATTTTCATATTCAAATAAACCTCTTAAAAATCCAATATATTTTTTTTGAACTAATTTTTCAACTCCAAAACTTTTTAAAAAATAAAAATAAACAGCTTCTCCAAAATCAATATATCTTTCATCTCTACTAAAATTTAATTTATTTTTTCTAAAATAAGCTTGTTCAATAAAATCAAATAAAATAGAATCAACAATTCTTAAAGTTTTTCTTAAAGTCATACTTAATTTAATTTCTTTTTTCCTTCCTAAATAGTCAAGATAAATACTTTCATAATTAAATTTTTCAGTATTAAAATCAACAATTTCATTTCTTTTTTGAAAAGCTTTAGTTCTCACTTGTTGAATTTTATTAAAATCAATAATAGAACTTTTTCTTCTTCCTTTAATATTTTTTTTTTTATCATTTCTAGGAGATAAAGTATTAATATTACTACTAATATCATTATCATCATCTTTTAGATTAATTGAACTAATTGAATTTCTTCTTATATTTGAAACATATTCTGGTCCAAAATCATACATTTCTGAAACTTTATTTTCATTAATTGTTTTACATGCATTTTCTACTAATGTTTTAAATAAAGATATTATTTTATCTTCTCCTTTTTCTTTTAATCTATTTTCATTCTCATTTAAAAAATTATTTATATCTTTATTTGAATTTTTTAATGTTTCTTTCAATGATGAAAACATATCTGTATATGTTTCTACTATTTGTTCATTGTTATCTTGAGTTTTTTCTAAATCTTCTCTTAATTTTATTACTTCTTGAACTTTTAATTCATATTCAACCATAAATTGATTCATTTTTTTTTTTATTTCTTCATTATTTCCATTAAAATCAATTAAATCTTTTAAAATATTATTTGATAATTTATCATCATTTGTACTTCCTGTAATATCAGTTTGTATATATTCATCTTTATATTTTTCTATTATTTCAACTCCTTTATTCATATATAAATCTAATTCTACTATTTCTTTATTTTCTTCTTTTTTTTCTTTATTTTCATTTTTTTTTTCTACTTCAATAACATTTGGTTTTTCAATTTCAATATTTTCAGAAAAAATATTTGGATTAATTTCAAATTTTTGAAATTCATTTATTATATCTGTAGTTTGTTTTATTTTTGATTTTAAATCCCTTTGAAAAATTGATGGTCTATGTTTAATTGTTTCTAAAGGTTGATTTAAAATAACACTACTTTCATTATCTTTTTTTTTAACTTTATTAATTACACCTCTTAAAATTTGATTTCTTCTTTGATCTTCAATAAATACTGAATTTCTAGCAGCAAATCTTCTTTTTTCCATAATTGGTTGATTAAAAGAATTTTTTTTTTCTATTTTAGTACTCATTTTCTTAATTGGAAATTCATTATTTTTTGATAAACTATTATTTAAATCTGAATCAGAACTTATTTTTGATGAGGAATCATCTTCAAAATTTAATTGACTTATTGATCTTTGTACTTTAAACATTTTTTTTCCTTTCATTCTTGCATTATATTTATTTAATAAATCAGAATAAGCATTTATTCTTTTTTGTAAATCTTCATTTAAATCTGTTATAATATGTTCTAAATCTTCTATTCTTTTATCTTTTTCTGGTATTATTAATTTTAATCTTTCATTTTCATTTTTTAAATTAAATTTCTCATTTTCTATTTTATGATTTTTTGCATTTAATATCTTTATCTCTTCTAATAAATGACTATTTTTCTCATTTAAACTTTCCATTTTAATTCCAGAATCATTTATTGATTCATTTATTTTTTGAATTTTCTTATCAATTTGTTCTTGTTTTGCATTCCAAAGTTTATATAAAAAATTAGCTCTATTTAAAGAACTAAATGATAATTGATCTCTAAAATCTTCAAATAATGCATTATATAATTCAATTGCAGTATCCCAAATATTTTTTATATTTTTTTCTTCATAAATTTCTATTATTTGTTCTACTAAATCAAAAGCAATATTAAATAATTTTATTTGTCTTCCTTCATTTTTAATTAAATTTGAATTTATTTTAAAATATTCACTTATAATATCATAATCTTCAGCAAAATAAAATTTTAATTCACGAACTAAATTTTTAAAGAATTGATTTTCATTTTTTAATACTGTATTATTAGAAAGTAAAGCCCCCATTTCTTTAACTTTTGAATTTTGATAAAAACTATAACTTGTATTATTTTTTGAATTATGATTAGTATTATTAACTCTTTGATGATTTCTAGTTAAACTTCTTGATATTTCTTTACATTTATCTTTATAATTTTCAAATCTATTAATAGTATTTTGTATTTTTGAATTTATTTTTTTATTTATCATATTTTTCTGTAATTTTAATTTTGTTAAATAATCATATGACTCATTTACATTTGATACAATATCTTTTGGTGATATACAAATTTGTTTTAATAAACCTTTTTCAGTATAGTAATTATTTCGTTTATGAAGAAATAATCTTGATAATGATATATCTGTACAATATTTTTCATTTTTTTCATTTTCATTTCTAAAATTACTTGTTATTGTATTATTTTTAGAATTATTTATTTGAGTATATTCTTTATCAATTGTTAACTCTGGTTTTGAAGTTTTAATTAATTTATATGGTTTTTGATCATTCATTTTAATTATTGTTATTAATATATTTTTTTTAATTTGAAAATTTTATTATGAGAAATGAAGAAGAAAAAAAAAGTGATTTAGATTTTGATGATAGTGATTTAAAAGTAAAAATGACTAGTGAATTAGATGAAAATAATTCATTTGTAAATGCATGTGTTCATCTTTTATATCAAATAAATGAATTTAGAGATTTTATTTTAAATAATGATTTTCCTTTAGAATATAGATTTAATATTTATTATGAATTAAAAATTGTTTTTGAAAAATATTATAAATTATCAAGTAAACTTTATTTAAATAAATTTCCTAAAAAATTTAGATTTATTAATAATACTACTTTAAAACAAGAATTAATTGATTTATATGAAAAAAAATTTGTATTAAAAGACCCAATTGATGTTATTTATATTTATATTAATTCATTACATAATTATAATTTAGATTTAGAAGATTTTTCAGAAATAAATGATAATCAATGTAATAATGAATGTATGGCACATTCATTATTTTTTTTAAACTTAGTAGAACAAAGTTATTGTACTAATTGTAATTTTATGGGTGATTTTTATAAAGCTTTTTATTGTAATTATTTCTTTGAAATTAATGCTGAAGTTTTAATTTATGAACTTGAACAATTAACATTTTATGATATTAATGATAGATTATTTGAATTAGAAAAATATAATTATAGTAGATCAAAAAATATGAAATGTAATGAAGACTGTCATCAACCAAATATACTTACAAATAGAATAATATTAACTTCTCAAAAATATTTTATCACAAATATAAATTTTGGTACTACAGATCATAGAACTTTATTTAATATTTGTAATATAAGTTTTATGATACCATTTATGATAAATAATGATTCTATTTTTACTATATATAATGATAGAATAATTAAAAGTTATTATTTACAATCAATAATTGTAAAAGAAAATAATGATAGTTATTCAATTATTATGTTTGATATTGATAAATATGAATGGAATTATTATAATGATATGACTATTATGAAACTTAAAAATCCAAATAAAGTAATTGAAACAATTATACAAAAACAATTATTACCAATTTTACTTTTTTATATTGAAATAAATAAAGAAGATAAAAATAAAATACAAATTAAAGATTTTGATGAATTAACATTTGCTAAATTTATTTTATATAGTAAAGATGTAGATAAAGAGAAAAAAATTTATATAGAAAATGAAGATTTAAAATTTAGAAAAATAAGACCTGATGAATCATCAAAAAATAAAATGAAAGGAGAAGAATTAAAAAAAGTTTTAAAATCTTTACAAGATAATATGACAAGGAGAAAAAATTATGGAGATAATTTAATAGAAGAAGAAAAAATGTTATATAAAATGTTATCAAAAGCAGATGAATTAGAAGAAAAAAAAACTGAAGAAGATGATAATGACATAAATAATAAATGGAAATGTGAAAAATGTAATAAATATAATAAAAAAAATGTATATAGATGTAAAATTTGTAATACTTTTAATTACGAAGCTTATGAAGAAATAATTCATGGAAATAATGAAATAAATATAATGAAAAATGAAAAAAATAAAGAAGAAGAAATAAAAAAAAACAAGGACAAAAAATTAAAAATGAAAATTAAAGAAGAATATAATTTTAAATATGAACCATCAAATAAAATTCCTTGTTGGAAATGTGGTTATTTAAATCCTTATTATAAATTAAAATGTAATAAATGTAGATATTCAATTAATGATACAGAGGCACCAACAATTATTAGTATTTTTTCTACTCCTTTTTCTACTAGGAATTATATTAATAAAAATAATTATAATTTTGATAGAAAAAGTTTTAATGATAAATATATTAGTAATTTAGAAAAAAATTCTTTAAAAGAACAAATTAATTATCAAAATTCAAGTTCTATTTGGTTTTGTCCTTTTTGTAAAAGGGAAAATCAAAAATCTAAATTTTGTATTTTTTGTTTTAAGAATCGGAAATATTAAATGTATAAATATTATAATTTATTTATATTTTTTTTATATATTAAATAATATTTTACTTTTTTTAATATTATATTAATATATTAACTCTGATTATTTATAATTTGTCTTAAACTAATATTTTTGTTTAAAAATGTTTTAATTCCAAAATTACTACTATAAATAAATTCTTTTAAGTTAATTTTTTTTTTTATTTTTGGAGATTTAAAATTGATTTTTGGTTGAATTTTATTGTGAATATTACTACTATAGCTTTTTGTAAAATCCTTTATTTTTTTATTATTTTTACTTCTATATAAACTAAAATAACTTTTTGTTCTTCTTAAATTTTCTTTATGAAAATCATTATAAATAAAAAAATAAGGTTTTTCAAATTGAGATTTAATAGTTTTTATTTTTTCTTTTCTATATTTTTGAAAAGGTGTTAATTTAAATTCAATATCTTTTATATTTGTAGTAGTAGATTTATTTAAATAAAGTGTTTTATTCATAGGAGATAATATTTCATAATTATTTATTGAATTAAAATTATTTGTTTTATTCTCATCTAATAATTGAGATTTTAAACAATTTTTTTCCATTTTTTTTAATCTTTGTTCATGATTAAAATTTCTTTTAGCAATATCAAAAATTGAAATATTATTATCATAATTTTTTTTATTTATCTTTTCAATAATTGATATTAAAGTTTTATATGAACCTATCGATGATTCATAAAATTTTTTTGATTTATATTTTCTAAAATGATAATTTTTTTTTTCATAAGAACAAATATTTTTTGCTGAATTACTTAACATTATTATTTGATTATCATTATTTTTTGATGTTAAATTATTAAATTCTTTTTTTTTCTTTGCTAATGAATTTCTTTTTGTTAACTTTCTTTTATCCTATTATATTAAATTAATTTTTTATTTTACATTTGTAATACTAAATTGTTTTTTGATTTCCATGAAAAGTAAAATTAATTACTAAAATTAATTTATTTTTTAAATTATCAAATTATTAAATTTTATACCATAAAATTTTAGAATTATTTATTGATTAACAAATAATTAAATAAAAAAAATATATTTTTTAAATTATTTAAAGAAATCAAATTTTATTTCTTTTCATTTTTTTTATTATAATCATCCAAACTCATAATTTTATCACTATATTTATCATCTTCTTTTAAATTACTTTTATCATCTTTTTTTCTAAAATTACTATAATTATTATTTTCACCATATAATCTATCAATAATTCTTTTAGTAATTTCCTCTTTTTCATTTTGAGTATATCTTTTATCACTATATAATTGATTTTTTTTAAAATTTTCTTCTTCTCTTTGATTATAATCATTAATAAATTTTTGTTTAGAAGCAATCATTTGCATATTTCTTTCATAAAAATCACTTTTAACTTTATCAGAATAATAATTATTTTTATTAATATAAGGTTGAAAAGTTATTCCTTCTTCATTTTCAACTTTTTCTTTAATTTTTTGTAATAATGCAGGTTTATTTTTATATTGATTATATAATTCTTCTATTTTTTCATAATCAACTAAAGGAGAATTTAGATTATTTTGTTCATTTATTTTATTTTTATTTCTTCTTTTTTGATCATCTTCATATAATCTTAAATGAACTGGTGATGATATGTCACTATTATTATTATAATAATTTTCTACTTGTTTTCCTGTATTTACTTTTGGACTAAATGAACATTTTTTATTAAAATCTTTATCAATTTGTCCTATTAATTTTGCTTGATTTTTATTTTTATAATCTAAAAATAATTTTTGTCTATCTTCAAAATTATTTTTACTTTTATTTCTATATTTTACTGGTGTTGATATTATTTTTGGTTTAAATGAATTATCTTCATTTTCTTTTTTTTCTTTTTCATTTATTTTCATTTCTTTTCTATTTTTATATATATTATTATAACTATATAATCTTTCATATATTGGAATTTTTTGATTTGTATTTGTACTCATTCTTTTATTAATTACTGGCTCAAAAGTACATTGTTCATATTCTTCTCTTTCTTTTTTATCCCAAGAAGTTTCTAATAAATTTGAATTATCTGAATTATTTTTTGTATTTCTTATTGATTTATTATTTTTATTTAAATTTTCTTCTATATTTATATTTGGAATTTTTTTTGGTGTTGATGATTTTATTTTTAATGAATTTTGAGGAGTATTATTTAAATTATTTATTCTATTTTTTGTTATATTATTATTAAAAATATTATTGTTATATTGAGATAATTTTTGAATTGTTTCATTTTTATTTTCTTTTTCTATATTAGCATT
>Ga0256407_10009846_pt1 | contig 13567 bp, 11 predicted proteins | sample RumenRJG_04DNA_FD_193489 | JGI IMG/M metagenome (GOLD analysis project Ga0256407, IMG submission 193489) | Bovine rumen microbial communities from Lethbridge, Alberta, Canada - RJG_04 | ecosystem: Host-associated > Mammals > Digestive system > Stomach > Rumen | place: Canada: Alberta... | reverse complement strand
AATCATACACCTTAGAGCTTCAGACTAGATGAACATCCGAAGGTAACTATTTGAATTTATTTACATAAATTCATTCTCTCATAACGTAGTTCATTCACTTTTCAGTGAAATCACTTAGACTAAGCAATCGGGTAGGGAGAGTACTACTCACCCCTCCCACACCACCGTACATGCGGGACCGCATACGGCGGTTCAATACAGCTATGTCGGAATTACCCAATGTCAGCAATTCCTTCGAAATACGGCAGCTTCCAGAATTTATCCCATAGAGGGCGGCAGTTTCCTTTCCTCAACCGTATTTATGCTATTCTCATGGTATGTATACCCCATTCCTTAGCAACATCCTTCAGATATACTTTCACATTCCGTGCTATCCTCACTGAAGTCAGACCTTCGCTTATGCCTTATGTCTTATTTCTGTGCCTGGTACCTTGGTCGGGATGGAGCTTTCACATGATTTGACACCTGTATCGTTCGGTCCTTCACGCCTGCTCTTCGCTACTATGACCTCTGCTGACTTCTCATCATTCGTTGTTACTGCTTATTCGCTGATGAGACCTCCTCGGGTAAGTGCACACTCTTTCACTTCATCTCTGCCATCTTTACGTTTATGGTTCCGTCTAGCTATTGGACTTCATGTTGCTTTGCACACTTATCCACCATACCCGCCTGAGATGATTTCTGTTCGTCAGTACGAAGTTTTACTATCGCTTCTTTCAGCTATCACATTACTGCGACCACCTTGCGATTCGCTAACTCTTGCCGCTAGATGCTGAGTTCGGGATTTTCACCCTATAGATTGTGCACATGCCGAGCACACAAAGCCATAATTACCTTAAAGGTTATTATGGATCGTTTACTACAGAACAATTACCAATAAACATACAGCATGTATGAATTTTATCACAGCAGACCAGCTCTTGACATAAACAGAGAAATAAATCTACTGCACTGGCAGAAAAAATTGTACAATATTGCCGGAAACAAATTTATGAATGACTTTTAACCGGACAAAACAAACATTTTATTACTGAAATTATGATTAAATACATATTTTTTGCCGTTTTATTCGGATTAATATCCTGTTCCACAGGAGCCGAATATCACGATTACCGCCAGAATGAAGAGGAATACAGCTATCCTGACACTGATTACGGCAGTTCAGCCGGCCGCGGAAGCAGACATGAACCTAGACATTACAACTATGCCGCCGCCAAAAGAATTCTGCGGGACTTTTACTACCGGGAACATTCGGGACGCTACCGCAGCTACAACCGCACCATCTACTGCAGCTGTCCGATTATGTACCGGAACGGAAAAATGAACGGTGCAGATCTTAAGGCATGCGGCTTCAGAAGCCTCAAAAAAAGCGAAAGAACCTACCGCATAGAATGGGAGCATATCGTTCCGGCGTCACATATGGGCAAACAAAGAAAGTGCTGGCAGAACGGAGGCAGGAAAAACTGCACCGCAAACGATCCTTATTTCAGCATCATGGAAGGAGACATGCACAATCTTCAGCCTTCCATAGGCGAGGTTAACGAGGCACGCGCCCACTACCGCTATGCTGATGCCGGCCTGACACCTTACCAGTTCGGAGAATGCGATATTGTCGTGGACCATAAACAGAAGATCATGCAGCCGCCCGAGGCGGCGCGCGGAATTATCGCCCGCACCTATCTCTATATGTATTCGCGCTATAAAATGAAAATGTCTGATCGGGACGCGAAAATGTATCAGGTCTGGGATCGCCGTTATCCTCCTTCTGAATGGGAATGCTACCGCAACCGCCGAATCATGGAAATTCAGGGAAATGACAATCCTTTTATCACCAGATCTTGCCATGATGTTTCAACTCCGATACCATTAAGGAAAAAATAACTGACAGGACAGAATATGAGGATCCCTAGAATTTACGAACCCCGGGAAACTCTGGCGCCGGGTGCCGGAGTTTCACTGTCGGAGGACGGAGCAAACCATGTGGGACGGGTTCTGCGCATGGAACCTGGCGAAAGAATTATTCTTTTTAACGGAAACGGCATTGATTATACCGCTGAAATTCAATCTGCCGATAAAAAGAAGGTAACCGCGGAAATTATTTCACAGGCGGAGGTAAAAAATGAATCTCCGCTGTACCTGCACCTTGCACAGGTAATCAGCAGAGGAGAACGAATGGAATTCACTCTGCAGAAATCCGTGGAACTCGGTGTATCAGAAATCACTCCGCTGATTTCAAGCCGGTGCGGTGTACGGCTTGCGGCTGACAGGCTTGATAAAAAGCATGAGCAGTGGCGTAAAATCATCATCAGCGCCTGCGAGCAATGCGGAAGGGCAACGATTCCCAAACTGAATCCGGCCGCAGATCTGGATAAATACCTGTCTGAAGCAACAGATGATCTGTGTCTGAACCTCAATCCCTATGCCAGTGATTCCATCAGAGATCTGAAAATTTCCGGAAGGAAGGTAAGACTGCTGATCGGTTCAGAAGGCGGACTGTCGGACGAGGAAATACAGCTTGCGCAGAAGTGCGGCTACCATGATGTTCTGCTGGGACCGCGCGTTCTTCGTACCGAAACAGCCTCGCTTGCGGCAATCAGTGCTATTCAGGCTTATTTCGGAGATCTTGCATGACGGAAACAGGTTCAAGAACGGTACTGGGATTTGACTACGGAACAAGATCCATCGGTGTGGCGATTGGCCAGGAGATTACAGGCTCAGCCACACCTCTGAAAGCGCTCAGGGCTGTCGACGGAATACCTGACTGGAACGAAATCCAGAAACTGCTGGATGAATGGAAACCGGATCTGGTGGTAGTCGGGCTCCCGCTGAATATGGACGGCACGGAACAGGAAATCACCGTAAGAGCCAGAAAGTTCGCCAGACGAATTGAAGGAAGATTCGCGGCAAAGGTTGTTATGCAGGATGAAAGACTCACCACTACATCGGCAAGGGAGCATCTGTTTGCGAACGGCGGTTACCGGGCTCTCAAAAAAGGCAGTATCGATTCCTTTTCCGCTGTACTGATTCTGGAAAACTTCTTTGAGAGCTGACAGATAAAGGTAATATCGTTTTTTACCGTATCACCCTCCACTCATGCCTGCGCCGGTAGTTTTACCGGTACCGGCGGTTGTTCGGCTGTATTTCGAAACTACTCCGTGACCGGCAGGAAACAAAGAAAGCATTGCCGATTTTCACCGGAATACAGACCATGCAAAATACATCCGCACAACTGCAGAATGCATTTATTTCAACCAAGTCATTTGTATTCACAAAGATAATTTTCCTGAAAAATTTCAATTAACTTATTGATTTTATAAAATACTTTTATCATATTAAAAATCTTAAGTCAGTTTTTTGCAAAATGCAAAAACATTCAAAAAAACTAACGTGTATCACGTTTATTATAACGAAAATATCCGATATTCATGTTATAATCGCACGTGTAAATAATGAATATTTGATGAAAAATATAAAAAAATTCAATAATTTATAAACAAGAAATTAATAAAATTAATATTTGATATTATGGTTGGACGTTTCAAAAAATACCGCAGAATACTTGCTGTCGCCGAAACCCTGGTTATTGTGGTTGTACTGGTTTCACTGTGTGTCATGGCAACTCCGAAGTTTCTCGAATTAAAGAAAAATGCAAGGAAGCAGTCTCTTGACACCATAGCTCTGCAGCTTGAAAAGAATTCACGCTTTGTAAGAGCTCAGGCGTTTCTGAAGGGCATGCTTTTCAGCAACAACAAATACTACATAGTCTGCCTAAACGGTTTCACCAATGAAAGATGCAACCGCGAGGGTTACAACAACGATATTATTTCCACGGATATGATTATAGTTCAGAAGGGTTATCCCTTCTCCGGTCTGCATGAGGCTGTGGCAGTGGCGACTCTGCTTGGCTACCACTATCAGTCGACATCTTATTCGGAACTTCGTAAAAGCATTTCAGATGAAATTCCGATATTTCCTACCTGCGACGGCTACTGCCATATCTCAGATTTGAAGAATGTCTGCAATGCTCCCTTCTGTCTGCAGGAATCAAGAGAAGGAACACTTGTGGTACCTCAGGGTCTGAGCGCATCCGACAATTGCTACGTCAGATATTACCACAGCGGGCAGAACCTTCCTGTAATCGCCATTGAAAACGGCGGATGCTGATCAATATACGTAAAGGCCGCTCTGTGAAGCGGCTTTTCTTTTAATTCCGCAGCTCTGTGCATTCTGCCGCTGCCGGAAAATTTCTCTGCGCCGTACTTATCTTCTCCGGATTCCACCATGCACCGATCTTGACATGCTCTCGGAGAACTTCAACTTTCGGCACCTCCGAGACGATGTTTTTTCTACCTGACTGTCTTTTTTTGAATTCTGTTCAGAGACTGAAACTCGTACCAGTAGAAAACCGCAATTATGTAGTCCGGGTTGTATTCCGCCACCTGATCCTTCCAGCGGGAGAAGTCGGCATCGGGCTTGTTTGCACTGAACGGTCTTACTCTGAGAACGCTTGGCAGCTTGTTCGCCAGCGTCTTGGCAAGATTCTCTACAAAGGAATTGCCGATGACCGCAACCCTGTTGTGCTGATTATGAACACATTTATTGCGTATTTCGGTCATAAACCGGACATCGCGGTAATGGCTGAAGCTTACGCAATCCCGGTATTTATCCGTTCTTGCATATGAAACATACTCCACCGGTCTGAAATACGGGGATTCTTCAAAGCGTCTGGCGGTTCCGAACAGATAACCGAAAGACTGTCCGTACTTCGGGCAGATATCCTGTATTTCACCGTAAACGCAGTTCACGGTAACCGATTCAGGCTCAAGATCATCGACCCCGGTAATCACATTCTGTTTAATCAGCTCCGACATCACCAGCCAGTCTGCAAATTCCGTGGCGTGATGTTCATCCCTGTAATAAAGCAGATGGGCGTCATCATGGACATAATCTCCTTTATACTTGTCAAATACGGCTGTAACGTCAAAAGCTCTGAGATACGGGCTTTCATTGAAATAAGCGGTGATTTCATCAGTTTTGTTCTCAAACCTTTTTCTGATGTTGGCTTCGCTGTTGATCAGAGGACCGTAGGGGTAAACCAGTACATAAACCGGTTTATTGAACACTCTGGCAATGGTTTCCAGATTTGTTCTGTTTTTTTCCGCAAGATCAGGTTCAAAGGAAAGATTCTGTTCATACGGAATATAAATCCATTCCCCGTATCTTATGGTATTTCTGAACCGGTAGAATGTATTCAGATTGTAGCGGATTGCATTGCCCGCATAAATCGCGGTTTTTCTGCCGTAAAAACGATCGTCAAACCACTTGTCGAATATTTTTCCCGGACTTATATCCCGATCTCCCTGACCGTAAAAAGTTGCAAGTTCTCTTTTCTCATCCTGCGAAACGCGGGACAAATCAAGATGAAACGCAGGAATGCATACCGTTGCAATCACCATGGTAAAAAATACAAGATTGGCAGCGGATGCACCCTTATATCGCCTGCGGTAAACACATATTTTCAGAAATTTCGGCAAAACGGTATAAACAGCACAGCCGGCAGCGACTACCATCAGAAGCAGCAGAATTCCGTCATAACTGAATCTCAATTCCGGTTTTTCACCGACAATTCCTTTTAAGGTTGCAAACAAATCGGTACTGCCGTCCCTGTAGGAAAATTCAGCTGTATTGTTCAGACGATCATAGGAGGAGAAATGCAGATCGCTTTCAATATTTTCAAAATCGTCAGCGGTTAAATCACTGAATTTATGATTGCCGATCTTAAGATTTCTTATATAGAGATGATGCACCGTGCCGCTGCCGTCTCCTCTCGCGGCTGGAATCAGTCTCATGCTGAATTTATAAAGCGAACTGCTGTCATCCATTGTTGGTTCAAGCTGAATATCAATTTCCGCTTTTGTCCAGGAGTTATCCGCAGTCTGATATGTTCCACCAGCCGATTTCGAATATGCTTTCCAATCTTCCTGCTCATTTTCGGTGTAGTATACCCGCAGATTGGTGCTAGCGGCATCCGGATTTCTGATTTCGAAACTGACATTTACAATTTTGTCACCGAGAAAGTTCTGATTGACAAACAGCAGCAGCAGAGAAAACAGCAGCGCGGCAGCCGCTGAAATCAGATTGAAATACAAACCTGCGGTCTTATTCTCTTTGCAGTCTTCAGTCCTTTCCATTATCAGTATTCAATCCTCCGCTCTAAAAATTAAAATAAATAAAAGGATTGTAGGTTGCCGTCGCAATCTCAATGGTTGAAAGGATCAGCAGCACGTAAATCCACAGATTGAAAACCCAGATGAAACGCTTTGAATTTTCGGCATATCCGATTATGTTTTTAAAGAACGGCATGCAGCAGATTACTGCAGCGGCAAGTGTCAGCGCCGGTATCACATCAATATAGTAAACAAACCGGTAAACTCCTGGGGTATGAGGGATCAGCGCAAACATATTTGCAATGTAGGTACAGGCATACTGCAGATCCGGAGCCCTGAACAGCACCCATCCGACGGTAAAAACCAGAATGCAGTAACAATGCAGCGCAAGATTTTTATACCATTTTCTCTGCTGTTCCCGGTTCAGCCCTAAAAGTCTTTCGGCTATAATGAAAAATCCGTTCCAGATCCCCCACACGGCAAAGGTCCATGCAGCTCCGTGCCAGATACCGGTCACAAGAAACACGGCAAAGAGATTTGCACAGGTACGGAGATTTCCTCCGCGGTTGCCTCCAAGCGGAATATAGAGATATTCCTTGAACCAGGTTGACAGAGATATATGCCACCGGCGCCAGAATTCACTTATGGTTCTGGAAATATACGGATAATTGAAATTTTCCCTGAATCTGAAACCGAAAACAGAACCGAGTCCGATGGCCATATCCGAATAACCGGAAAAATCAAAGAAGATCTGCATCGCATATGCAAAGGCGCCAAGCCATGCTATTCCAGGTGAAAACGCATCAGCCTGCTGACTGAAAATTCTGTCAGCCAGTTCTCCGGCGGTATTGGCAATCAGCATTTTCTTGGCAAGTCCGATAATGAATCTTCTGATGCCGTATATTACATCATTAAACCCGGCACTGCGTTCATCGATCTGATAATTAAGATCGTGATATTTGATAATAGGTCCGGCAATGAGCTGCGGGAAAAGTGATATGAACAAGGCCAGTTTATAGAAATTTCTCTGCGCCGCGACATCGCCGCGGTAAACATCTATGAGATAGGACAGAGCCTGAAAGGTATAAAAGGAAATTCCCAGCGGCAGCGCGACTTTTACAAATTCGATGCCGGTGTGAAACAGTTCATTTAAATTTTCACAGATAAAACTGAAGTATTTGAAATATCCAAGGATGCCCAGCAGTACCGCGACAGTGCCCGCAAGACAGATCAGCCTCACGGTTTTCCGTTTGGAATAATCAATTGCCAGTGCACCAAGATAGGAAACACCTATGGTAATCAGCATAATCGGCAGATATGACGGTTCGCCCCATGCGTAAAAAATCAGACTTGCAAAAAGCAGAACATGATTGCGGATTTCAGGTCTTACCGCAAGATATACAGTACAGACGATCGGAAGAAAAACATAAATAAATGTCATGGTGCAAAACAGCATCTGTGATTTCTTCCGCTTCTGATTGTTGAATTCTGATACCTTCGGATTTTAACTGCGTCTGCATTTTCTGCAGCGGTTAAACCCTCTTCTGTCCGTAAATCTATCAGAAATTAACTGCGATTTCAACCGGCGAAAAATAAGACTGCACCCAGCAACCAATGACTGCACCGCTGATTGAAACAAGCTTATTATCTCAGCCGCATCAGCAGGACTGCACCTTGTTTACGACAGCCGTCTGCCTGCCGCATTTACATGCCTTGTCCGTATTCGATTCAGCATTCCTGCCGACATATTTATAATATTTCCCGCAAGATAGCGAAAAGCAGACCTGAATCTTCGGTCTGCAGCATAAAGCAGACTCAGAATCAGCAGTGAAACCAGCATTGACAGAAAACCGTTTGTCACAGCCAGCCGCAACGGGTTGCCGGATGTTCTGCAAAGCTGCTGCATGAACAGTTCACCTGCAGCAAAAACAGCCATACCGCCATAGTTTCTGATATAAAAATATTTCGGCGATTTTCCGAATACATGACGGAACACAACATACGGTTCCACGGTGTGACAGATGGTCAGTGTCGTGATAACAGTGGCTGATACAACTCCGGTAATGCAGTACTCATCAGGAAGAATGCAAACCAGAATTAATGAAAGGATCAGATTTATTATTCCTTCGGCAACCGGCTTGATGCGATCATTATAGAATGTTCCTGACGCATCGCGAAACAGCAGCGTTGTTCTGCGCATAAAGGAAACAAACTGGCTGAAAGTCAGAATAAAAATCATGGAGCGGGGAATTGCGAGATCAGCTCCGAAAAACATCTCTACAATACTGTCAATCACCGCATAGTAACCAAGGAAAAACACCACTCCAAGAATATAATTCAGACAGTACATGATTTTAAAGCATTTCTCAGATTTCGCCGCGGTTCCGGTTGCGCACAGATGACCCACAATCGAAGTCAGCGGAGTGAAAAACAGCGAAACCGTTCCGGAGAGAACAACCGCAAGATACTGATAGTTGGTATACAGTCCAAGCACTGCAACGCCGGCAAATCCGGAAATTATAATACTGTCGGTAGAATTGACCAGAATCGTGCCGATTTTATGCATGAACATGGCCCTGATGTTTCGGCTGACCTCCGGAGCAGCTGCCGTATTTCTTTTTTCCGGCACTGCCAGAATGTCACCGTGCATTTTTCTGACTGCAAATTCGGTCAGTCCCCAGATAATACCGGTTTCAATGATCCGGCAGATTAAAAACAGCTCATAGGACTTCCATAGCAGAATGCATGCGCTCTGCAGTGCATAGCATGAAAGACGTGCGACTGTCAGAATTGCCGTTGTGACGTAATTGTCTCTGAAAGCCTCGATGAGAGCGGTTTTGGCACTGAAAAGGTATGTCAGAACCGCAGATATCAGGGTAATGAAAAATGTTGCGTAAACATTGACCGGCAGGTGATCGCAGTCATCTATAAGGTGCGGAAGAAAACACATGACCGCAAGGCCGCCGGCAAAAATCACCGAACCGATGATCCGGTACAGTTTCCGGTACAGACAGTACAGTTCCGATACCTTTTCCCTGTCTCCTCCTGCAATCGGGCTGTACATTGAAAACACTATTGCGCATCCTGCCCCGAGTTCCGCAACGGACAGCACGCCTATAATATCGGCATAAAGAGAATTGAGTCCGTTGTACTCGTTGCCGATATCACGGATCAGCAGCCTTCTTACATACAGAGCGGAAAGAAGCAGCAGAAACCTTGAAATAACAGATGTACCGATGTTCAGAATAATTCTTCTACGATCCACAGACAATCCCCGCTTGAATCAAAACCGTTCGATTATTAACTGCAGCTGTCATTGCAAATCACCTGCCCTGTCTCATCTGCGGTAAACGAGTCTGGCCACCCAGCGTGCCGATTTATATGCCGGATAGGCTATATTCAGCAGTTTCGGGAAGGAACACAGTATTCTGTAGGCAACTCTGGTACGGATCGCGCAGTTTCTGATTCCAACCTCCATTTCTGCAGCAATAATCTGATCTTTCAGTTCCTTCATGACGGCATCCTTGTTTCCTATTTTTTTTCCTGAACAGACCTTTGCATATAATCCGACCAGACAGTTGATTCTTTTCTGCTGTCTTTCCTTCATGGTCTGCATAGGAAAAATATCAGGAGTGTTTTTTCTGATGAAATCATCAAACTCGGTCACAGCCAGATCATAGTCCTTAAAATTTTTCCATGAATGAGTATTGGTGATACTGCCCGGCCGGCCTCGTCTGTTCATATACAGAACCGAAGCTGAAACATAGACTGAACTGCAGAGACTGAAAATCTGGAATGCCGTTGCCACATCCTCATATACGCGATCCTCGGGATAGCGGACTGACTGCCACAGTTCAGCCCGGTAAAGTTTGTTCCACACGGAAACGTTAATGCTTCCGTCAGCAATCGCGCGCAGAGCGCTTTCCCGGTTAAATTTACCGGTTCTGCACCTCGGTTCAATCATTCCTGACGATTTTGTGCTCATTTTACGCAGAGTTTTCTGCACGGAATATCTGCACACAACCATATCGCATTTTTCTCTGATCATGTCCCCTAGCATGGAACCGACATAATCGGGATGGAGAGCATCATCGGGATCGATAAAAACCACCATTTCGCCTTTCATGATATCAAGACCGGCATTTCTTGCTCCGCTTAATCCCCTGTTATTCTGGCGAATCAGAATAATACGCTCGTCCTTTCCGGCATATTCATCACATACGGCGCCTGAACCGTCTGTAGATCCGTCATCAACTATGATAATCTCAAGGTTTTTATAAGTCTGATTAATAACGCTGTCCAAAGCTTCAGCAAGATACGGCTTTACATTGAATACGGGAATGATTACAGACACAAGAAAAGGATTATTCATCCTTAAAGACTCCTTTTTAGAATACTACTTAATTATTGAATATTCCAATATCCCCGGCAGGAACCGATGTTCCTCCTGAATACGGATATCAGTCACAAACCTGTTCAGTGTCATCCCGTTGACCAGCAGATTTTAAAAAAGTCTTTTTGCAATAAGATCTAAAAAAATTCAGCAGAAATGATAATCCATGCATGGATTAATGAAACGTCTGTTTGTTTCGAACAGGCAGGTTAATATTCTTCTTTACTATTTTATAATTATTATTTTACTAAATTTTTTAGAAATGAAACAAACAAATAACGTTGTTTGATTATATCCGTATTGAACAGTACCTGTACACATAAATATTTGATTTACAATTTTTTTAATTAAAAAATATACTATTCAAGTAGGAAATAAACACAAAATAATCAATATAACAGAAAGAGACATCCGCAATGAAAACGGATGATATGGACAAATGAAAAGAGCAAAATTATACTGACCGTTCAGCATACCGAACTACTTGTTCTTTTTCTGCTGATCTCTGTCTTTCTGTGCAGCACAGTTGGCTCGCGATTTTCTTTCAGACTCAAGATAGGCATCAATCTGACTGTACGGCAAAGGCTTGGAGAAATAATAACCCTGTGAATAGCGTATTCCCTTCTCCGACAGGAAATCCTGCAGTTCCTTGGATTCGGCATATTCAGCCACCAGATCGACATTGAAAGTGCGTGCCATGTAGATAATAACATCAATCATGTGGCGGTTAACCGCATCATTGAGCAGATGCTTGATAATCTCGCCGTCAATCTTGATTAAATCCGGACGAAGCTTCACTATTTCAATCAGATTCGAATAACCGGAACCGAAATCATCAATGGCAATCAGCACATTGAAATCTCTAAGACGGTTTATAAAGTTGGACAATGTATTCAAATCGTCAAAGGCATCGGATTCCAGGATCTCGAAAATAAAATGCTCCGGTTTCTCCATTGACGCTAGACGATCATAAATCATATTGGTAACCATGTCGGAATTGATATCGATTGCAGACAGATTTATGGACACGGACTCCTCACGGTGTTCAAACAGATCGAACACCTTGTTGATCATGGCGCAGGAAAGCTGCAGATATAGTCTGAATTCCTTGGCTACAGGTAAAAACTGATTCGGGAACCACAGTTTGCCGTTCTGATCCTTGATACGCATCAGGGACTCGAACTTGTGGGTCGAAGAGGTTGAATTATCAAAAATCGGCTGGAAGAAAGGCTCGATACCGTCATGCTCGATAGCATAATTGATCGCCGCCAGAGCAAGCAGAGACTCCTCGAAATTCTCGGTTTCCTGCTTTGATTCCTCGTACATTACAAAACGTTTCAGTTCGTTCTTCTTTTCAGACAGCATGAGTTTCGCCTTTTCCAGCAGTTCATCCTCCTGATCGAGCACGATAAAGAAGTTATTAAGGCAAACCATGTTTTTGTATTTGTAATGCTTGTTGTAGCACAGGAACAGACCGCGGATGATCTCAAGATAGCGATCCGAATTAAAGGTTTTCGGTGCTGCAATAATGAATGAAGACAGATCATTCACGTAAATCCGGATATTTTCAAATTCCGATCCGCTGGTTTCATCCAGCAGTTCGCGTTCCTTCAGATATCCGGTAAACAGGTTGATATTCAGTTTGAAGTAATCAATATAGTCATCGTGACCGATATAATTGGCAAGCTGCGCACTCTTTTCGATCACAACCAGACAAATCTTGTTTATGTTTTTGCTGATGCAGTCATATGAAAACTTCTCAACATTGAACATATTGGTATTTTTTTCAATAAACAGCGATTTATTTGCAAGCTTTTCCTGTTCGGAAATCTTTCTGAGCAGTTCCTCCTTGGCTGCAAACACATAATCGGTCTGACGCTTCAGCACCACATTATATAAATCAGTTGTTGCAGAGTCATCGGCAGGATCAAACCTCAGTTTGGATCTGTCAAATGAAGGAAGTTTGTAATCAGGATCCTCGCTGAGTCCAAGGAAGGATGTTGTACCCTGGAAGAAACAGTTGGCATGCTGTGAACGGACAATCTCGCCCTCCAGATATGTAACCGAGCAGTTCTTAGGCTTCAGCGCCTGCAGGCACTGATTGAGTAGATTCGGGAACAGCGCCGGACGGATAATGCAGCTGTTGACAAACAGACATTCTATCGGCTGCATATCAAATTCATCGAAAAGTTCCGAATAATCGGAATAACCGGCTCTAACGCTCAAATAGCCGATACGCAGATGTTCACCTTCAGAAAACTTGTTATTGCCCAGACAGACAATTTTATCCAGGTCTCTGTCATAGCCGACAAACTTGATCGCATCCTTTAAATCCACCGACAGGAACGGGAATCTCAGGAGAGTTTTATTGAGTTCGTCCACCAGTTCATCAGGCACGTCATTGACAATATCAAGACCAAGAACATCCTTGATGAATTCTCTTGTATCACGACCGTCAATCTCATCAATAATCTGGCCGTTTGTCCTGGTTACATTGTAGATGTCACCGATACCTTCAGCATTGTTAACAACACCTGTGCTTACAATCAGAGAATCGCTCGAAAAACTTGTAACACACAGGGCATCCTCGTAAATACCCTCATCATTAAAGATGTAGCCCTTGACACCAACTTCATGACTGCTGCTGTTGCCTCCGAAGACCGTAACTTCAGGTAGAAGCTTGTTGAATTCGAAAACAAAATCCTCAGTATACCTTCCCTGAATTGAAAAATATGCGGTAACAAGCTTTGTATTCGGCAGACACAGATTGCCGACCGTCTCAAGCGCCCAGGAGGCGGGAGATGATGCTGTCAAATCAATAATCTGAGACTTGAGTTTGGTGTTTTTAAAGGAAATAACCTTTACAAACACCCTGGAATCGTGGAGTTTACCGTCATAACCGATATACATGGACGACAAACCCTGAATAATTGCGTTAGGGAGAATGGACCTGATATCCTTTGCAACAGCCAGAGATTCATCCCTCGAACCGTTCGCAGAAATAATC
>Ga0256407_10009845_pt1 | contig 13567 bp, 9 predicted proteins | sample RumenRJG_04DNA_FD_193489 | JGI IMG/M metagenome (GOLD analysis project Ga0256407, IMG submission 193489) | Bovine rumen microbial communities from Lethbridge, Alberta, Canada - RJG_04 | ecosystem: Host-associated > Mammals > Digestive system > Stomach > Rumen | place: Canada: Alberta | collected... | reverse complement strand
TAATGAAGAAATTTTATATGCAACTGATAAATTAATTGAAATACATGATGAATTTCAAAAAGATAAACAAGTTATGGATTTTAAATCAAAAATGGAAAATTTAAATTCTAATAAAAAAAAAAAAGATGATAATTTCAATCATGAAGATACTATTATAAAAACTAAGAAAGTTAGTTTAATTGGAGAAAGTAAAGATGATGATATTACAAATACTAGAATAAGATCTTCTACTTTTTTAGAAATGAATAATAATATACTTGATAAAAGAAATGAAAAAAAAAGAAAATCTGTTTTTACTGATATGAATTCATTAGTTAATTTCTTTAATCAACATTCATTAAAAAAGAATTTAACTATGAAAAAGAAAAAATCTTCAAATAAAATAAATGATGAAATTAAATCAATAAGTTTAGTTCCTTTAAAAAAGAGTATTACTTTAAATAGTAAAATCAATAATAATAATGAAGTACATTCTAAAAAAAAAGATGAAAATAATGAAATAAATAATGTGAATAATAAAGATGAAGATAAGAAAATAGAAATTAATAATCAAAAAGTGAAAAATAATAATAAAAATAATAATGTAGGAAAAGTTAAAACTCATAATTTAAGAAATAATACTATAGAAAATGAAGGATTAGGTGAAATAAAATCTAATTCTACGAAAAATTTAAAAATTATTAATCCTGATGATAAAATGAATGATGAACATATTAAAAGAAGAGAAAAAAAATTATTAAGTTATAAGCCTGAATATAAAGATGGAATAATTTTCTTTTTAAATCAAAAAAATTTATTAAATCCTAATACAGAAAAAAAAAAAAATGATAAAAAACTAAAAAAAAGTAATAAAAATTTATTACATTTTGAAGATGAAAATCAAGATACAAATCCAAAAAAAAGTAGTAGGAATTTATTACATTCTGAAGATGAACATTATAATAAAAAAACAAAAAAAAATAATAGAAATTTATTACATTCTGATGATGAAACTCTTGATAAAAAACTAAAAAAAAGTAATAAGAATTTATTAAATTTTGAAGATGAAAATTATGATAAAAAATCAAAAAAAAGTAATAGATTAAAAAATGAAGATGAAAATTATGATAAAAAATCAAAAAAAAGTAATAGGAATTTATTAAAAAATGAAGATGAAAATCAAGATAAAAAATCAAAAAAAAGTAATAGAAATATATTAAATGTTGATGATGAAAATCATAATAAAAAACTCAAAAAAAGTAATCAGAATTTATTACATTTTGAAGAAGAAAATAATATTAATAAGTCTATGGAAAATAATAAAAGCTTAATCAATAAGGAAAAAGAAGATATAGAAAACAATACAAAAAAAAGTAATAAAAATTTAGTAAAAATAAATCCTGAAGAGAATAATCAAGCAAGAAAAAGTAATAAAAATTTAATAAAAATAAATTCTAAAGAAAATAATCAAGTAAGAAATAGTAATAAAAATATTACAAAAATAAATCTTGATGAAAATAATCAATTAAGAAATAGTAATAAAAATTTAACAAAAATAAATCTTGAAGAAAATACTCAATCAAAAAATAGTAATAAAAATTTAATAAATATAAACCCTAAAGAAAGTAATCAATCAAAAAATAGTAATAAAAATTTAATAAATATAAATCCTAAAGAAAATAATCAATCAAAAAATAGTAATAAAAATTTAATAAACATAACTCCTAAAGAAAGTAATCAATCAAAAAATAGTAATAAAAATTTAATAAACATAACTCCTAAAGAAAGTAATCAATCAAAAAATAGTAATAAAAATTTAATAAATATAAATAAAAAAGAAGAGAATAAAGAAATTAAACAAAAACCAAAAAATATAAATTTATTGAATCAAAATATTGAAGAAGATAATAAAAATAAAACAATAAAAAAAAGTATATTAAAGAAAACTTCAGAAGAAAAAATTAAAGGAAAAAAAGAAGAAAAAAGTAATAAAAATCTAATAAAAACATCTTCAGAAGAAGAAATTAAATCAAAAAATAGCAGTATAGAAGAAATTAATTTAAATAACAAAGAAGAAAATTTTGAAATACCTCAATTAACAATAAATAATGAAATGATTAAATATACATCTTCAAGTGATGATTCAAAATCAAATGTAAATAATGAAAATAAAGAAAATAATGAATCGTCATCATCATCATCATCTTCTTTATTTAATGAAAGTTTTTCAGATGATAGAAAAAATAATGGTATTAAAAATGAAAATTATGATGATGTTAAAAATTTAAAAAGAAAACTTTCAATAATTGAAGAAGATAAAAAAGAAGATTTATTAAATTCATTAAGAAAAATAACAGAAAAATCATCTTATACTGAAAGTAAAAAAGAAGAAGAAACTAAAAGTATAAATGAAAAAAATTTTTCAAAAATGAATTCTTTAAAAGAATATAATATAATTCAAAATGAAAAAAATAAAATTATACCTAATGATATATCAGAAAATATTGAATTTACTGATAATTATGATACTAAAAGTATTAATAATAAAAAACAAGAAGAAGAATTTATTGCAAGTATTCCTTTACAAATTAAAGAAATTCCAAAAAAAAAAGATTTATTTACTGAAAATAGAGATAGTTTAACTGATTTATTAAAAGCTATTAAAGAAAAAGAAAAAGTTAAAGATAAAAATAAACAAAATTCAATTATGGATTTACAAAGATTTAAATCTGTTAATAATGTTTCTTCATATTTAAAAAAAAACAATGATTCTGATTTTAAAATAATAAATAAAGATGAATTAAAAAAAAGAATATCAGATAATAATATTAAAAATAATATTAATGGAATAAAGTTAGTTGAAATTAAGGATAATTTTGAAGAAATAAATCATGAAATATTAGATAAACAAAATAATATTAATGAAAATATTAAATTAGAAAAATATAATATTGATGAAAAAAATGATTCAAAAAAAAATAATAAATCTCAAAATAATAAATTAAATAATGAAGAAAATGAAGAAGAAAGTGATAAAAGTGATATTATTCAAATACCAAATATAAATAATGAAATATTAATAAATAAAAATTTTAATCAAAATGAAACAATAAAAAAAAATTCTTCAATAATAAATAAAGATGATATTATCAAAGAAGAAAAAAAAGATGAAAATAATTTAACTGAAAAAAATGATGAAACAGTGAAAGAAATATTTAATGAAATAAATGAAGAAAGTAAATCTGAAAAAGATTTAAAAAGAGAAAATATAGAATTTAATAAAAAAATAATAAATGATAATGAAACTGTAAAAGAATTATCAAATGAGGAAAGTAAATCAGAAAAAGAATTATCACCTGTAAATAGTAATTTACTTAATGAAAAAGATGAAAAAAAAAATGAAAATAACCAAAATACAAATATAAAAGAAAATAAAAATAATTTTGTTTTTACTCCTAAAACAAATAATATTTTAACAAATACAAATGAAAAAAATAATATTCCAGTATTACAAAATTTAATTAATAATACAAAAATACAAAAAATTGAATCTTCTACAAGAAATTTAGATAAAAATGAAACTGTGAAAAAAGAATTAAATTCAGAAATAATGAAAATTAAAATTAATTATATTGAAGATAGTGACAATAAAAATAATATTAACTCATCAAAGAATGAGACATCTCATTTTAAAAAAAATACAATTCAAAGAGAAGAAACTTATAATTTTTCAAATAAAAAAATAAATCCAGATATAAAAGATTTTAAAAAATCTTTATCAATTGTAAATAATGATGAAAATATGTTATTTATAAGACAAAATTCAGCATTAGTTGGAGATGAAAACAATAAAAACAATTCTAATCAAAATAGTAATAAAACAAATAATAAATATAATAATAAAAATAATCAAAAAATTGAAAAATTTGTAAAAGAGAATGAAATTGAATTAGATTATAATGATTTAATAAATGGAAAAAATAAAAGAAAATTTTCTCATTTAATAGATTCAAATGTATATAGTATTGATTTTCAACCAGATAATAAAAAAAAAATAAAATCAAATATCAATAATAATTATAATCCAATAAAAACAGATGGTTCTATATTATTAACTGCATATCAAAGTAATCTTCCTAATTATACTATAATTAAAAATACAGAAATTACTTATTTAAATTCTCCAAAAAAAAATGATTCTATTAATGAAATTAATAATGAAGCTTTATCAGTTATTCAACCTCTTTCTGCTTTTAAACATAATAGAATTTTTGAAAATTTAAATGATAAAATTTCAGTTAATAGTGATAAGAAATTAATATTTAATCAAACTATTACTAATTTTCAAAGAAATCAAGAATTTACTATTATAAATACACCTATTAAAAAACAAAAAATATATAAAATAAAGTATAAATTTTATGATTGGGAAAAAAATAAAGAAAAAATTAAAAGTCATATGAATAATAAAACATATATTGAATTACAAAATGAAAAAAATGAAAAAACAAAAAAACAATTTTTTTTAGGATTAATACTATATTCAGAATTAAAAAAAGTAATTGATATAACAGATAAAATAATATACAGTGATAAATTTTGTACATTAACAAATTATGAATTTAATGTTTATAAAAATTTAAGTGAATTTATTACACTTCAAAAACCATATTTAACAATTCAAAGAATTAATATTAAAAATGCAAGTAGAATAAATATATCAAATAAGAATGAAAATAAAGGGGAACCTTTAATTTATTTTGGAATTAAATATCATAATACATTAAATAATAAAACTGAAGTTTTATTTTTTGCATCAGAAAATGAAAAATTAATTGCAAAATGGATAAATATTTTAAATAGAGAAATAGAACAATAAATTATTAATATAATAATAATAATGTATATAACTATTTTATCATTGAATAAATATTTTTTTAAAATATATTATTAAAATATTAAAATTTTGTAATATCATTTAAATAAATATTTTATTTCTAAAAAAATAATTAGAAAATAAAAAATTAAATTGAATGTCATATGAAAAACAAATAAATTATACACAAGAACCAATTAGAATCCTAATAAGAATAAGGCCATTTTTTTTTGAAGAAGATACAACAATAACACCATTAATAATAGATGAAAAAGATGATCAAACAATAAAAATAGGAAAAAATGGTCAATATTATGAAGGAATATATGATAAAATTTTTTTTTCAACTTCAACACAAAAAGAAATATTTGATTATACATCATTATTCTTAAATAAAATATCAAATGGAATTAATTTAACAGTAATAAGTTATGGCCAAACTGGAACTGGAAAAACTTATACAATTTTTGGTAAAGAATGGACAAATAATGCAAATTATTCTGAAAATTTTAGATTTACTAAATATGATTTTATTAAAAATAATATGAATATTATTAAAAATGATGAATCAAATGGTATTGTTCCTAGAATGTTATTATATATTTTTAATTCTGATATAATTATTGATTTTGATATTACTTGTTCATTTATGCAAATTTATAATGAAAAAATATATGATTTATTAGAGGAAGATTATAATAAATTTAATGATAAATTTAATATTCCTTATATTCATGATATTACTTCTATTAATCCTATTAATCAAAAATCTTTACAAATTTTAGAAGATAAAAAATTAGGGATTTTTATTCAAGGTTTATCTCAAAATGTTGTAAATTCATTTGAAGATTGTATTAAAATATTAATTAAAGGTGAAGAAAATAGAAAAAAAAGACAAACAAATAAAAATGAATTAAGTTCACGTTCTCATGTTATATTCATAGTAAATTTACAAAGTAAAAACCAAGATGAAAAAGGATATATAAAAGTAAAATATAAAATTTTAACAAAATTTTTTTTAGACTGCCCATCTAACATTTTGTGATTTAGCAGGTTCAGATAAATATGATCCAAATAATAATTATAACAAATTATATTTAAAAGAATTAATACATATAAATAAATCATTAACAAATCTTGGAATTGTAATAAATGCATTATCAAATAAAAATTCATATATTCCATATAGAAATTCAAAATTAACTCAAGTATTACAAAATAGTTTAGGTGGGAATACAATAACTTTTTTAATAGCTACAATATCACCTTCTATTAATTGTTATGAAGAATCTTTATCTACTTTAAAATTTGCTGATAGGGCTCATTCACTTATGAATAAAATACAACCTAATATTATTGGTATTAAAAATAATAATATGAAAGATTCTCAATTAATTGAACATTTACAAAAAGAAATTTTTAATTTGAGAGCTGTTTTGAAATTAAGAAAAAGAAATTTTCCTACTGAAACTAAATTAAAAAATGAAATTAATGAATTAAAAAATGAAAATTCTTATTTAAAAAGGGAATTATCAAAATTTAAATTAGTTAATTCTTATAGAAATAAAAGTAATAAATTTGATGAAAGTAATGAATTAGATAAAAATGGTAATAAAGAAAAAAATTTTGGTTATAGTTTTTCTCAAAATGATATTTTTAAAATGAAAAAAAAGAATACAATATTACCTCCAATTAGTTTAAAAACTAAAAAATCATTTAATAATTTTTATCTTTTTAAAAATAAATTTAATTTCATTTCAAAGAATTTAAAATTTCTAGATCAAATGAGAATAAGTAATAATAATAGAATGAAAAAAGAAATAGAAGATTTATTAAATAATTCAAAAAAGAAATATTCAAAATCAAAAGGATGTATTAAAATATAACTATAGATAAATATATTTTATTTTTTTTAAATAAATAAAAAATGTCTATATTAAATAATAATAGAAATTTTTTTAAAACTTATTTCCCAAATTATCATTTAAATAATGATGATAATAATAAAAACTCTCAAAAATTATTAACTGATGAAATTGAAAAAGTTAAAATTGAAATTCAAAATAAAAAAAAGCAATTAGAAATTCAAGAAAATAAATTAACAGAAAAATATTTATCAATAATAGAACAAGCTGAATTTTTTAGAAATCCATTAGAACATGAAATTAAAGAAATAATTAATAAAGCAAAAGAAATTAAAAAACATTATTTTAAAATAAATGAAGAATATTATAAAAATAAAATTTGTGTTGAACATAAAAAAGAACAATTTAATTGGAAATTTGAAAAATTAAATGAAGATGATAAAGAACTGTATAATTTAATTAAAGAAATAATTGATAAAAATATAACAATTAATAAAAGTAAATTTTTAAATAAAAATGTTTCTAATAATAAGTTAATGATATATACACTTAAATATAAAAGTTTATCATATAAAAGAAATATTTTAAAAATTGAAAATGAATTAGAAAATATTAATGATGGAAGAAAAGAAGAATTAAATAATAATATAAATTCAAAAATTTTATCTAAATCAATAATGTTAAAAAAATCTAATTCCATTATAAATAATAAATCTAATAATTTTTCATTGAAAAAGACATATAAAGAAATTTCTGAACAAAAAAATATTTCAAAAACAAAATCTTTATCATATGAAAAATATAAAATAAATGCATCAAAAAAAAATTATAATTTGAAAAAAATAAAAAAGTCTAAAATTTCTTTATCAATTGAAGAAAAAAAAAATCAACCAACAAAATTAAATAGAACATATAAATATTTATCAACTGAAAAAAATAATATTACTGATTCAAAATTAAATTCTTCGAATAAATTAAAATTTGTTGAAAAAAATGACACTATTTTAACAAAGGTAAAAACACAAAAAAAAGTAATTAATTTAAAAAAGAATAAGAAAAATTTTATTCAATTAAATAAATTTTTATCTCCTAAAATTTCATTGAAAAAAATAATCAAAAATAAAGAAAATAATAAGAAACAAAATATAAACAAATCAATTAATGAATCAAAAAAAAATATAAATATATATAAAAAAAGTACTAAATTATCAAAATCATTACCAGAAATTAATATATTAGATACTTCAATAAATTCAAAAGTAATATCTACATCAATAAATATATCAACAAGTAAAAATAAAAAAAAATCATATCCAAATAATAAAAAATAAATTTAAATAAATAAAATAATATAAATTATAAAAAAACAATAAAAAAAATTTAAATATTTTCTATTTATTCTAAAATGTCAGATGAAGAAGAAAAATTAAAAGAAGAAATATCTAAAATAACATGGGAAAATTATGGTGACGTAATATTATCAGAAGAAAATAAATTTACATTATCATTCAAAGAAAGACAATTTTTAAAAATATTACTTTCAAGATATCCAATATCAAAAGAAAGTAGAAGAAAAGTAAGAAAAAAACATCTAAATATAAAAAAATATAAAAACAAGTAATATTTAGTTATGGATGATTGGTTCAGGTGCAAAAAGAGAAATGGATAATAATAGAAATTATTATAAAATATTATTAGAAAATACTAAAAATATTCCATCACCATCTGAAAATCAAATAGAATTAGATTTAAAAAGAACTTTTCCAAATGAAGAAATATGTAATACTCAAACATTTTTAAATCAATTAAAAAATATTTTATTAAGTTATTCAATTAGAAACTCATCAGTTGGTTATTGTCAAGGAATGAATTTTATTGTCGGAAGATTGTTAATTTTAATGGAAGATGAAGAAAAAGTTTTTTGGTTATTTGTTCAAATTATGGAATTTCTTTTACCTTTAGATTATTATTCTGAATTATTAGGAGTTATGACTGATACAGCAATGATTAATATTTTATTAAGAAAATATTTACCTCATTTATATGAATTTTTAATGGAAAATAATTTTGGTTTAACTGTTAATAATTTTATTCATAAATGGTTAGTTTGTTTATTTACTCAAGCAGTTAATGAAAATATTGCATATACTTTTTTTGATTTTTTCTTTATGGAAGGAAATATTGTTTTAATTAAATCTTGTTTAACTTTTTTTGCTATTTTAAAAAATCTTTTAATGAAATTTACTGATTTTGAAGAAATATATTCAGTTATGAATGAAAAATTATTAGATATTAAAAATCCAAGTGTATTAATTAGATTTTTAACATATAGAAAATTTGAATTTAAAATAGAAAATTTAACTGCTTTTAGAACATTATTAAAACATTCAGTATTAGAAAATTTAATAAAAGAAGGAATTTTACCTTCACCTGATAAATTAAAAAATAAACCATTAAAAATTAAAAAAAAAAGTTTATATATAAAAGCAAATCAATGTGATCCAAAATGGCCTTGTTGTATTTATGATAATTCAATAAGGGAAATTTTAGAAGTTTTATGTTTAAAAGAACCAAAAGGTCCTTATGTTATTGATAATTATTATTATGAAAAAATATATAATTATCCTAAAGAAAGACATAATTCAATTGATCATATTGCTTTTGAAAAAACTGAAATTACAGAAAAAGATTTTTTATGTCAGAGACAAAAACATATATGTGATGATAAAAAATTAATTGATAGTTCTATTGTTATGCTTGATGAAAATATTGTTAAATCTACTTCGTCTGAAGGTTATTCTAAAGAAAGTGAAAATCAAAATAAAAAATTTTATGAAAGTTTAGAGAAATCAGAAGATTATGAAAATGTTAAAAAATTAATTATGAAATATTTTAATCCTCAACCTATTTTAGATGAGGAAATTACTATCAATGTTTTTGAAGAACCTTAAAATAAATAAATTTATAAAATAATTTTAAAATGTTATTTTTATTCAAAAAAATTTTTATTTAATCTATTATTTTGTGTTATTTTAGATTAAAAATAAATCAATGGATTTAAAGTTTGAAACAAATTCTTTTTTCCCTTTTACAAAAATTAAAAATATTGAAATAAAAAAAAATATGGATTTTTATTGTACTATAAATCAAAAGAAAGAATATATAAATAAAATATTATTAAAACAAATATATGATACAGAAATAGATACAAAAAGATTTAATGGAATAATCAATAAAAAAGAAATTAAATTTATAAAACCAGATTTATTAAAAAATGTAAAGAAAAGAAATATTACTTATAAAAAGTCAAAATCATTTCAAAAAATCCATGTTAATCAATCATTAAATTCATTTATTAAAACTCAAAATATAAATTGTTTTGAAAATTCGATTATTAAAAGAAATAAATCAGAAATAGATATAATAGGAAATAGTAATGAACAAATGAAATTTAATAAATTAGCTTTATTAAATAATAAAAAAATTTATATTCCTCCATTAGATTTAAAATTTAAAAATGAATCATTAATAATTCATTCAAATAAAAATAGAACTCCTAAATCTCATTCTTTAATTAATATTTATTCATCAATGAATAAAGAAATTAAAGCAATAAAAAAATCACAAAGTTCAATTAATATGATTCGAAAAACTTTAAATTCAAAATTAAAAAAATATGAAAAAGAAAATAAAAATAGAATTTTCAATAATTTAATAACTGAAAGATTTTATTCAATGAATAAAAAAATAAAATTTAAATATAATTTAGAAAATGATTTGAATTTATTAGATTTTAAAATTAAAAAAAAAAAAATAAATAAAAATTTATATACAAAAATTATGACTTATGAAGAAGAAGCAAGAAATAATAGTATAAAACATATAAAAGAAAATCTTTCTAAACAAGTAAATAAATGGAATGATAATGTTGCATTAGATTATATTGATATTAATTCAAAGGCATTTAAATTAAAAAAATATAAAATTGATTATAAAAAATATAAGTTAAGAAGGAGAAATAATATAAATAATAATATAAAAAAACAAAAATTGTTTTCAAATTCACTTTTTATTAATCATTTTTATAAGATATAAATCAAAAAAATAAAAGAATTATAAAAAGTTTATTTAATTATTTTTCATTATATAAATATAATTGTAATGTTAATATTAGTTTTATTTTTTTTAAATATTTAATTTAATATATATAATGATATGAAAACAAAAGTTATTTAAATTTTTTTATTAAAAAAGTAAAACATTTTTTACCAAAAATCATCTTCTAAATCAACATCATCTTTATTAGTAATTCCTGTACCAATTTTATCTATATATTCAAAATGTTGTTCTTTTTTTAACTCTTTTGCTTTTTTAATATCTTCCTTTTCTTTTTTCTTTTGTTCTTCTAAAATTTTTTTCATTTTATTTTTTTGTTCTAAATTATAACTTTCCTTCTCAGCAGCATAATCAACTTCTTTTTCAATAGTATTTTTTTTTAATCTTTTCAAAATTTCATTATTTTTAGTAACATTAGTAACATAATTTACTTTATGTTGATCTTTAAAACCAACTTCACCAATTTCCATTGAATTAGTTTTTTTTAAATTTTCCCAAGGTGTATAACAAACTGTAACTTTATCTAATTTTCTTCCTTCTTTTGAACTATCTTTTACAATTTGACAACATTCATCTAAAACATCTTTTGGTATATTTGTAAATGAAATATCATCTGGGAGTCTTAAATATACATGGGCACTTGAATAATTATCAACATGAAACCAAATATCAATTGGAAAACCATATTTTATTAATTCTTCATTTTCATATTTGTCTTTTCCTAAATATATTATAAAAAGAGGATTTGAACATTTAACAAAAATTACCATTTTTTATTTATTTATTAATTTATTTTTTTTGTTTTTAAATTATTTATTATTATTTTTTAATTTTATTTTCAACTTTGTAAAGTTTTAAATAAAAAAAAATAAAAATATTATAGCATATATTTAAACTTTTTTTTCTTGAATAATCATTTTCTTATCATTTCACAAAATTCTTTAAAAGTAATAGGATCTTTTTCAGTTTTTCCTATTTCTTTCAAAAATGAATTAACTAATTCTTTAGGAACATTTTTTCCTTGGAAAACAATTCTAGCAATTTCATCCCAAGTAATAGTTTTACTTTTATCAACATCGAAAAAATCAAAAGCTTCTTTTAAATTAGTATCACTAAGTAATTTTTTTTTATCACTCATTCCTCTAACTAATTCTTGATATTCAATTGAACCATTTTTATCATTATCAATAGAATAAAAAATATCTTTTGCTTCATCAGCAGTAGCAATATTATTTTCAGTTAAACATTTAACAAACATATCAATATCAATTTTAAAAGTTGAATGATCTTTTGACATAGTTCTAAAAATTTCTTTTATTTTCTGTTCTTCTTTTTTATCAGTAAAATTTAAAGCAATATAAGCAATAACTGCATCTTGAAATTTAGTTTTTTGTGCCATTGAAGATCTTAATGATGTTAATAATGACATATCAGTACCTTGAGTTAATAAATCATCAACATTTATATTTTCAGTAAAGAATGGATGTTGTAAAGCATCTTTTGCTTTTATTCTTTGTTCTGGATCCTTTTGTAATAATTGTAATATTAAATTTTTACAATTACGTGATACATTTTTTAATTCATCAGCTTTTATATTTGGTTTTTCGTTTTTAATTTTATAAAAAATTTCTTCTTCTGTTTCACCATCAAAAGGTGGGTATCCAGTTAATAAAATATACATTAAAACACCACAAGCCCATTCATCACATTCTTCTCTATATAAATTATCAATAACTTCAGGAGAACAATAATAGGTTGTTCCTATTATACCACTCATTCTTTTATGTGGAGAAAACATTTTAGCAGCACCAAAATCAACTAATTTAACTTCAATAGTAGATAATTCTTTTAATAAATTTCTAGTTTTTTCAGAAATAATATGATTTTTTAATTCTTCAATAATTGTCTTATCATTTTCAATAGAAGAAATAGTTTCTTTAGCATTAATACTCTCATCTAAAGATTCCAAAAGTATATTTTCTCTTTTAATATCTCCATGAAAAACATTTTGTGAATGTAAATAAGAAATAGCAACAAAAACTTGATTCATAAAATATTTAACTAAAAGTTCATTTAATTTTCCTTCTTCATCCATTTTCCCAGCTAAATCACCTTGATCACAATATTCAGTAATAATATAGAAATTATCTTTATCTTCAAAAAATTCATATATTCTCATAATATTAGGATGATCCAATCTACTTAAAATTTGAATCTCATTTGAAATTTCTGCAGCATCTACACCACTATGAATAAATTCTTTTGATATTACTTTCATAGCTCTTAAATTTTCTGATGCTATATTTTGTACTTTGTATACTGTTCCAAATGCTCCTGAACCTAATTCTGATATTTTTTTATAATGATCAAATACGTTGTCTTCTCTTTTTTGTATCATATCTTTTGTTTGTATTTTTACTTCTACTAAATTTTTTGGTAGAGGTGTTTGATTGTCTTTCTTTAATCTTTCAAATGTTTCTTTTGTTGCTTCATCCATTTCGTCTTTTTCACTTTCTTTTGTTCTTTCGTCTATGTTGTTGGAGTTGGAACATGCTCCACATGTTAAAACATTAATTATGGAGTTTCCCATTTTTTTTACTTTTGGTTTTTTATAAAATTAATTTTTACTTTTATTTTATTTATTTTTATTAAATTATATTGTTTAATTTTGATAATTTAAATTATTATTCTAATTCAAATATACAATATTTAAAAAAAAATAATATTATTG
>Ga0256407_10009844_pt1 | contig 13567 bp, 1 predicted proteins | sample RumenRJG_04DNA_FD_193489 | JGI IMG/M metagenome (GOLD analysis project Ga0256407, IMG submission 193489) | Bovine rumen microbial communities from Lethbridge, Alberta, Canada - RJG_04 | ecosystem: Host-associated > Mammals > Digestive system > Stomach > Rumen | place: Canada: Alberta | collected... | reverse complement strand
GGGAATGGGGATTGGGGATGGGGGATTGGGGATTGGGGATTGGGGATTGGGCCCAATCCCCAATCCCCAATCCCCAATCCCCAATCCCCAATCCCCATTTAAATTAAAATTAAAAAAAATATACAATTCAAAGAAAATTTAAAAATTTTAAATATATTTAAATTATTATGAATATATATTTAAATATTTAAATCTAACTAACACTATTCATATAATAAATATTATTTTTCCATTATTATTACGATTTTCTAAAGCGAAAATTATAATTAATATATTTTTTTCTTTATCTTTTGTTGGTTTTTAATTAATATATTCATTTAATTATTATTTTTTTATTTTTGAAAACAATTTAAATCAGTTACTAGAAAAAATATAATTATTATTTTTAATAATATTGCTGAAAAACCAAAACATTCTAGAAAAACAAAATTTAAATTTGAATTAATTCTTTTTCCGGATTTAGAATTTGATCATTTTCTTGCTTCAGCTTTTGTTTAAATGGCTAAATCAAATAATAAAACAAAATTATCTTATCAAAAATTTAAAAATAATTAAATTAATTCATTAATAATTTGTATCTTTATCAAAAATAAACAATCTAAATATATAAGAAAATTAAATTAAGAAATTTCAAATAAAAAAATGAATTCAATCCTGGCAGACGTGAAGCCCGTTGTATGGGTGAAGTGGAAAAACAGAGATCCTCAAATTGCGCCTCTGAGCAGAAGTGGTCACACCTTGACTCAATTCGGTGGCAAGATAATTTTATTCGGAGGAACAGTCAATGGCTTAGAAGATCCAAACATTAAAAGAGTAGGTCCAGCAAACGATCTTTGGCTACTAGATATCTTCCAAAAGAACATTTACGGCTGGCAAAAATTGAGTCCAAGAGGAGAAATTCCTTGTCCTAGGACAAATCACACAGCGACCACTGTCAAAAAAAATGGAAGAGATGATTTCATTTTCATCTTTGGAGGAATGGGAGAAAAAGGAAAATTGGAAGATTGCTACAGATTCGACTACAGCGATGCCAAATTCACAAAATATGAAATCACTGGTGCATCCCCTGCTCCGAGAGCCAATCATTCCGCTTGTTGTCACGAAGGAAAAGTTTACATTTTCGGAGGAAATGGCGGAAGAGGATATGAAAACTCAATCTTTAAAGATCTTTGGGTCTTTGACCCAGAAGATAATGAATGGCAACTTGTACCTTTTAAAGAAAATCCAACCTATCCAGAACTTAGAACATGCCATTCAATGTTCGTTTTTAACAAAAGTATTTATATCTATGGTGGATGGAACAACCTTCAAGGATTTAGCAATGCTATTAAATATACATTTGCAACTCAAGAATGGGAATCAGCTACTATGGACATGGAAGGCTTTCCAGTTTGGAATCATTGCGGTTTGGAAGTTGAAAGTGGCCCTGGATGGAAATACTTCATTTTTGGTGGAACTTCCAAAGAATTTGATGAAACTAAATTAAGAGAAAGAGCTGAGTCAGTTAATAAAATGATCTACTGTGATATGGAAGATGAAAAGCTCACCGAGGTTAATTTAAACGAAGAAATTATTTTACCAGAACCAAGAGAGGATGCGGCGATGATCTATTATCAACACAGTAAGAATTTGCTTTTATTTGGAGGATGGAACAACGAATGGTTCGGAGATATTTACGGTATATGTGTTTCTGCTATTGTCGGTCCTTCCTACAGTGTTAAGTCCATATATCCAAATATGGGAAGAATTTCAGGAAACCAAGAGATAACTTTATATGGAAGTAAATTAAGCAATGGAAATATCACAGTCTATTTCATATTAGGATCTAAGTATGCCCAAACTCAAGGAACTTTAATAGACGATACTAAATTAACCTTCATGACTCCTGTCTTTAGTGAACCTTCATTTATTAATCCAGGAACGAGATTCCAAGGAACAAAAGACTGTGAAGTTTATATCAAAATCGACAATGAGGAATTATCCACAAATCCTATTAAGTTCAGTATTTATTATGATACAAACGCAGGAAAAAGTATATTCTTCGGTCCCGCTTGCATTACTGGTGGAACACCCGGTGTACCAACTTCTCTTTTGATTAGAGCTAGAAACGATGAAAATGAAAATAGATTAAGCGGCTTAGATAACTTCGAAGTTTCTGTGGTTTCTGAAAATGATATGACCAAAAGCATTGAAACCAAAATTGTGGATCAAAATGATGGTACTTATTTATGCACTTTTACTCCTCCAGACGGAGATAAATATAGAATTTCTGTAAAATTAATTGGAGATAAAGAAAAAGTTGATATAAGAGGTTCACCAGTTAGTGTAGAATTTTCTGGAAATGATCCTGCCAATAATGAAATGGTAGGTAAATACATGGTTGAAAAATTTCTTAAAGAAAATGTGGAAAGACTCGAATCTGAAATGAAAAGATTGGAAAACTCTTCTTCTACTGAAGGAAAAGACCTTACCGATATTAATGTTTTAATTGATATAAAAAACTCAAACAAAGAAATAGAAAAAGTTTCTGATAATTTTGATTTAATAATAAATCAACTTCTTGAATATTACATTGTTAATAAAATCGGTGAAAAAAAAGCTTTATCAAAAGAGGTTCATAAAGACCGTATTGAGAATCTAGCAAAGATGCATGCAAAATTAGAAGAAATAAGAAAGAATTCTGCCCAAGAAATAAGTCCTATAATAAATGACAAAACAATTGATTACCAAAATGAAATCAAAGATTTCTATTCTGAACTTAACAAATTTGGTCCCGCAATTAAAAAAGAAAATTTCGCAACTGATTACAATATGGGATACGAAAGAGCCTTTGAAGATATTGAAAAAAAGAAGGCAGAACTCGAAGAATTAGACAAAAAACTCCAGAACTATTCGAAAATTATGTCGAACTTGGGTTATCCAGAGGAAACCGCCGGTTGCATAAAATCAATAGATAATTCCAAGAACGAAATCGAATTAGTAACTGAAATGTGGACTTTCATTAAAGAAACTCAAGACTTATTCGAATCATTTAAAGCAAAAACCTGGCCAGAAATTGATGGTCAAGCCATGGATGATGAAATCTCTCAGAAATTAACTAAAAGAAATAATGCTATGAGAAAAAAATTAGGATCTTATTCACTCGTTATGGACTGCGTCCAAAAAGAAATAAATCTTTGGAAAAAATTGGTGCCTTTAATTACCTATTTGAAAAACGATTATATGAAAGAAAGACATTGGGATGAAGTCAAAAGGGAATTAAATGCTCCTGATTTAGTTATCGGTGACGAATTAAAATTGCAAAGATTTTATGATATGAAAATCCAAGAAAAGGCTGAGCAAATTCAAGAAATTACAGATAAAGCTTCTTCTGAAGATAAAATGGGTAAAAAACTTGACGAAATCGAAAAAAGTTGGGGTAGCGCAGAATTCATTTTCAAAGATTATGAACGTGTTCCCGGTGTTAAATTATTAAATATCGATGAAGATCAATATGCAATATTAGAAGAAAATATGCAACAATTGCAATCAATGATAAGAAATAAATATAAAGCGCATTATGAACAAAGGATTGTAGATTGGAGAAAATATTTAAATGAAATAAATGAAGTCTGGGTTGCTTTAAGTGATACCCAGAAAACTTGGACTTTCTTAGAAAGTTTATTCATTGGATCTGATGAAATCAAAAGAGAATTACCTAATGAAACAGAAGAATTTGTCAAAATTGATCAAGAAGTTAAAGAAATATTAAAAAGTGGATTTGAAAAGAAAAATATAAAGAATTTCTCTAACTCAAAATTCCCAATGCCTCCAAGTGAAACTGCTGATGGTGATGCAAGTGGATCACAAGAAGAAAAAGAAAGAACACTTTTAGATTGGTTAAAAGATATCCTAGTAAGATTATCCAGATGTGAAAAAGCCCTTAATCTTTTCATGGAAAGAAAAAGAGCCGATTTCCCCAGATTTTATTTCATGTCCAGTGTGGATCTTCTAGATGTCTTATCCAAAGGTAACTCACCAAGATCCATTAATAAACACATTTCGAAAATTATTATCGCAATGGAAAAACTGGAAATGGTCGATAATGATGATAAATCAAATCCAAATCGAAGACCAACCGCGACTGAAATGATAACGAGAACTGGTGTAGAAAAAATACCATTCGAGACTCCTTTTGCTCTTATGGGTAAAGTCGAAGTTTATTTAGTAGATATTTTAAAGAACATGCAATCAACAATTAAATCAATAATAAAAAAGTCAATAAAAGAAGTCGAATCAAAACAACAAAGAGAATGGATTGAAAGTACTCCTTCGCAAGCATGTCTATTAACTGATTTAATGAAATTCGTAACTGCGGTAGAAACTGCTATTAATAATTTATCAAAAAATAGTGATGCATTAAAGCAAGCTTTGGATGTGCAAACAAAATCTTTAAGTTATTTAATTGAACTCATTTTAGAAGATCTTACCGAAGAAACCATGGCTAAAGTAATGGTCTTGATTAAAAGTGAAACACATTCCAGAGATGTTATTGACAAATTAATCCAAGAAAAAGTATCAAGAACAGACGACTTCGTTTGGCAATCCCAGATGAAAGCTTACTGGGACACAGAAAAAGATGATTGCCACTTAGACGTATGTGATGCTTCGATCAATTATGGATATGAATATTTAGGAAATGGTGATCGTTTAGTAGTAACTCCTTTAACAGATCGTATATATGTAACTGCAACTCAAGCTCTTCATTTAAAGATGGGTTGCTCTCCTGCCGGACCTGCTGGTACTGGTAAAACTGAAACTACGAAGGATTTAGCATCTGCTATGGGTAAAGCCTGTTATGTATTCAACTGTTCGGAACAGATGGACTATAAAGGTATGGGTGATATTTTCAAAGGCTTGGCTGCTTCCGGTTCTTGGGGTTGCTTCGATGAATTTAACCGTCTTGTACCAGAAGTATTATCCGTATGCTCCATGCAATTTAAATGTGTCATTGATGCTCTTAAAAGAGGAGATAAGGAATTTATGATGGAAGAAAAAAAATGTCAATTAGATCCAAGTTGTGGTGTTTTCATTACGATGAATCCAGGTTATCTCGGTCGTTCAGAATTACCCGAAGGTCTTAAGGCCTTATTCAGACCTATTACAGTAGTCGTTCCAGATTTCGGTATGATTTCCGAGAACTGTTTGATGGCTCAAGGTTTCCAAGAAGCTAAAATGCTTGCAAAGAAATTCGTTGTATTATATGCCTTATGTCAAGACTTATTAAGTAAGCAAATGCACTACGATTGGGGTTTAAGAGCTATCAAATCTGTCTTAGTCGTCGCTGGTGCTTTCAAAAGAGCTGATAGGAATATGACTGAATTGCAATTATTAAAAAGAGCTTTGAGAGATTTCAATTATCCAAAGATAGTCCAAGATGATATACCTATTTTCGATGGTTTAATTGGTGATTTATTCCCTAATGTCGAAGTAGATCGTAAGAGAGATATGAACTTCGAAAAAAAAGTAGAAGAAGCCTGTGATGTTGTTAACGAAAATAAAAAAGCGAAAAGCATGGATGATGATAATGCTCCACCAACTTTCCGATTCTCAAAAGAAGCAGGATTTATTTTAAAATGCGTCCAATTAAAAGAACTTATTGAAATCAGACATTCAGTATTCATCATGGGAAATGCTGGTTCAGGTAAAACCGCCACATGGAGAACTTTGGCTAAAGCTTTTGATTTATATGGAGTAAAAACAGAAACTAAAGATTTGAATCCTAAATCAATCGATAGTAACGATTTGTATGGTAAATATATCAATATTCAGACAAGAGATTTCAAATATGGTATTTTATCTAATATAATGAAAACGATGAGTACTGCCGAAGATAAAAATCAGAAATGGATTATATTAGACGGGGATTTAGATGCTCACTGGATTGAAAATATGAACTCAGTCATGGACGATAACAAAGTATTAACCTTGCCAAACAACGATCGTATCGATTTAAAGCCCAATATGAGAATGTTCTTCGAAATAAGAGATCTTAAATTCGCATCCAAAGCTACCGTATCAAGAGCTGGTATTCTTTACATTACCGATGATGAAGGCTACCAATGGAGAGGTTATTATAAATCCTGGATGAATCAAATGAACTTCAGGAAAAAAGTAGAAGATGATACTCATATATACTTCGATACTTTCTTAGAACCTTGTTTGAAATATTTGAAATCGACAAGGTTAATAGTAGACCTTGTTTTCCAAATCACTTTCGTTATTGGATTCTGTAAAATATTAGAAGCTTATATCGATAAGAAAGAAGCCTGTAAAAATCGAGATCCAAAGAAACAAATCAAAGGAGAAGATGAACCTTATCCTGGTTATGATCTTCTTTTCTGCTTCGCAGCTATATGGAGTATGGGGGGAATTCTTACAGAAAAAGATGGTATTGATTTCAAGCGTAATTTCTCGGATTGGTTCAGACAAAATTTCAAACAATATAAAATCCCACCTAAAGGAACAGTCTTTGATTACTTCGTTATAATGGATCCAGAAAATCCAAGATTCGAAGAATGGACTAAGAAAATTGAGGAAATCGAATATAAACCTGGTGAAAATATTAAATATATTACAGTCCCAACAAGTGAAACTGTATCAGTTTCAGAATTGATGGAAAAACTTTTAGACGTTGGTCACCCTTCACTTTTGATTGGAATGGCTGGTTGCGGTAAGACCCAAATTGCCAATGGTATGTTAGAATCAAATAGAAAAAAGAACGAAAAAAATAATTCGTTTACTTATGTCTCAGTTGCTTTCAACTACTATTCTGATACTTACGTAATGCAAAGTGTTCTTATTCAAAACACTGAAAAGTTCTCCCAAAGGACATTTGTACCAAAGGGTAATCCCAAATTAATGGCAATTTTCATCGACGATTTAAATATGCAAAAATTAGATAGTTGTTTAACTCAAAATGCTATCGAATTAGTCAGACAATTTATGGATTATAAACACATTTATGAATGTCAAAAGATGGAACTTATGGAATTCTTAAATATTCAATTCATTGCTTCAATGAATCCAACAGCTGGTTCATTTAATATCAATCCTCGTTTGCAACGTCACTTCTGGATTTGCTCAATTCCCTTCCCTTCAGATGACTCAATAAGAACTATATTCCAATTCTTCTTAGATGGACACTTTAAACAATTTGGTGCTAACATCCAAGAATTAAGTAAAGGATTAGTTGCTGGTATTATCAAGTTACATAAATGTGTATATGCCAAATTCAAAAAATCAGCTATCAATTTCCATTATGAATTTAATATAAGACATATTACTGGTGTATTTCAAGGTATTCTTATGTCAACAGTGGAAAAATTCAAAGAACCGGAAAAGATGGCTAAATTATGGATTCATGAATGCGAAAGAGTTTACGGGGATAGATTAGTATCAATTAAAGATTTGAATACTTTGAGAGCTGAACTTGGCGGAGAAGTCATCAAAATTGCTTTCGGAGGTAAATTCAATTTAGGTAAATATTTAACTGATAAATCAGAGCCGATTATTTTCTGTCGTTTCGTCGGAGGTTATTTAGATAGTGTATATGATATGGCAAATAAATTAAGTGATGTAAAAGAAAAAGCAAGTCAAGCTTTGGCTGAATATAATGAGTCAAATACCAGAATGGATTTAGTTCTTTTCGATGATGCTGTAAAGCACGTATGTAGAATTACTCGTATCATATCGCAACCTTCGGGACATTCAATGCTTGTTGGTGTTGGTGGTTCAGGTAAGCAATCTCTTTCCAAATTATCAGCGTTCATATGCCAATATGATAATTACATGATAACAATTTCAAGTGATTATAAGTTAAATTCTTTCAAAGATGATTTACAAAAAATGTACAACAAAACAGGTCTTAGTGATGATACCGGTCTTCTTTTCATTCTTACAGAAAATCAAATAATAGATGAGAAATTCATGGTACTTGTAAACGATTTACTTTCTTCAGGAGATGTTCAAGACTTATTCAGTCCTGATGATAAAGAAGTCATTTATAACAAAGTTAAACAAAATGTTAAAAATGGTACAATGCAAGACGTTTGGAATTTCTTCATTGGAAGAATCAAGAAAAATTTACATGTATGTTTATGCTTCTCTCCTGGTGAAAACCTTAGAAATAAAGCAAGAAAATTCCCTTCGATTATTAATAGCACTGTTATCGATTGGTTCCAACCTTGGCCAGAAGAAGCTCTTACTTCTGTCGCAAGAGAACAACTCAAGAAAGACTTTGAAGAATTGGCCGAAGCTGAATATTTCGAAGCTGTCGTTAAATTCATGCCTTCTTCTTTCAACATTGTAGGACTCAAATCTCAAGATATGCTCGAAGCTGATAGAAGGTATACTTACATTACTCCAAAATCATTCTTGGAATTATTAAAACTTTTTGGTTCAATGTATAAACAAAAAGTAAATGTCATTTTAGATAATAAGCAAAAATTAGAATCTGGTTTGAATAAATTAAAAGCAGCAAAAGAACAAATCGCTCAACTCGAAAAAGAATTAGAAGTAAAAACAGTCGAAATTTCGAAAATAAAAGTAGAAGCAGAAGCTAAAAACAAAGTCGCTCAATCTAAAGCAGAAATTGTTGGAGGAGAAAGTAAAATAGCTCAAGAAGAAGAAAAAAAAGTAACAGAAATGAAAGCCAAAATAGAAGAAGAAAGTGCTAAATGTCAAGCTGAATTAAATAAGTTCAAACCTATTATGGACAACTGTATGACCTTGGCTAAATCAATCAAAAAAGAAGATTTAGATAAAGTCAGACAAATCAAGCCAAAACCACCAGATAAAATTATGAATATTATCATCGCTATGAGATTAATGCTCGCCGGACAAATCAACGATTTTATCCCAATAGAAGTAGATAATAAAGCCTTACCAAAAAAGAACGAAAAGAACGATATTTTAGCCCTTTTATTGGATACCAAAAAACTTATTGAAGGTTTGCAATATTTCTTAGAAGTTATCAAACAATTTAAATATAACACAAAGAACTTTGATAACTTGGTATCAAGATTCCCGAACTATTTCAAAGAAGAAGACTTCGAAAAAAATGCAGAAGAATCTGCCAAAGCTTCAAAAGGTGTTGATATCTTATTCAAATGGTTATATTATATGAATTCATTCTATAACGCGGCTAAAACTGTTGAACCTATGCAGAAAAATGTCGACGAGAAAACAATCGAATTAAAAGAGGCCACTGAGAAATTGGAAATTGTTCAAGAAAAAGTAAGAAAATTACAGGAAGAATTAGATATAGTCATGGCCGAGAAAGAAAAAGCAGAAAGAGAACTTAATGAAGCTGTCACAAATGAAACGAATTGTAAAAATAAATTAAGTTTAGCAAGGAGATTCATTGGAGCCTTGGGTTCATCAAGTGAAAGATGGACAGTTAATATCCAAGAATACAATGCTCAATTAGAAGTTATGATAGGAGATGTCCTGATTTCATCAGCATTTGTATCTTATTGTGGTCCTTTCCCTAAAAAATACAGAGAAGGAATTAAAGCTTCATTCTTCGAATTCATCGAGGCTAATAATATTCCCAAAAGTGAAATGGCAATGGATCCTCTCAAAATATTAACAAATGACGCAGAAAAAGCAAAATGGAATAATCAGAAATTACCGGCTGATCCCGTCTCTATCGAAAACGCCACTATATTAACAAATTCAGAAAGATGGTCTTTAATGATTGATCCTCAATTACAAGGTATCAAATGGATCAAAGAAAAAGAAAAAGATAATGGACTTACTTTACTAAGAATGAATAATAAAAAATTAATTAATATAATAGGAGAATGCATCGAGGATGGTAAAACAGTAGTTTTGGAAAACTTAGATGAAATGATCGATGCAACTTTATCACCAATTATAGGAAGAAACGTCTTTAAAGGAAAGTATTATAAATTAGGAAATAACCAACACGAAATCCATAAAAACTTCAGATTCATAATGCATACTAAACTTTCAAATCCTCATTATCCCCCAGAAATTCAAGCCGAGGCATGTTTAATAAACTTCGCTGTTACAGAAGACGGTCTTGCTGATCAATTATTGGCTATTATTGTCAAAATGGAAAGGCCTAAATTAGCCCAAAGAAAAGAGCAAGTCATTCAAGAACAAAATGAGTGCAAGATTAAATTGGGAGAATTAGAAAATCAAATTTTGACAGATTTAAATACTCCTGGAGATCCTTTAGAAAATGAGCCTATGGTAGAAAGATTAGAAAATTCAAAGAAAGTTTCAGAACAAGTTTCTATAGCAATGAAAGAATCAAAAGAAGCCGAAAAAGAAATTGCCGAATCATCCAACTTCTATTCCCCAGCTGCCGTGAGAGGTTCCTTAATATTTTTCTTATTCACTGAGTTATATAAATTACACACATTCTATAAATTCTCTTTAGAGTCTTTCATTTTTGTCGTAAGAAGAGCTATCAAAGACGTTGCTGGAAAATGGAAAGCGAAATTACATCCTGAAGATAAAAAGAAAAAAGAAGGAGAAGAAAAAGAAGAAGGCGCTGCGCAGGAAGAACAGCCTAAAAAAGAAGAACCAAAGGAAGAAAAACCAGCTGAACAAGTTGTAGAAGGTGAACCGGCGGAAAAGAAAGAAGGCGAAGGTGAGGAAAAGAAAGAAGGAGAAGGAGAAGAAAAGAAAGAAGGTGAAGGAGAAGAGAAAAAAGAAGGTGAAGGTGAAGAGAAGAAGGAAGGTGAAGGTGAAGAAGGCGAAAAGAAAGAAGAAAAGAAGGAAGAGAAAAAAGAGGATGAAGAAGAAGAGGAAGAAATTGAAGATGAAGATATGACAGATCAACAAAGAACTCAAAGAGTTAATGATTTAGTTACTGCTATTACAGAATTCTCTTTCTATTATGTAAGAAGAGGTCTCTTTGAATCCCATAAATTAATTTTCGCAACATTGCTTACTTTTAGAATTTTATTAAAAGCAGGAAAAATAATTCCAAGAGAATTATCATTCTTAATTGAAGGTAAAAAAGGAGAACTCGAAGAAGTAAGTGCTACTACAAAAGAAATCCTAAAAGATTATCAAATCGCAAACGTTAAAGGTTTAGAAGAATTAGAAATTTTCACTGGATTATTAGATATCATTTCATCCAATAGTGAAAGTACCTATTGGAGAAAATGGCTCAAAGACGAAAAAGCAGAAGAATCAGATATGCCTAAATCCCAAGCTAAATTGACCGAATTCCAGAAATTATTAGTTATCAAAGCCTTAAGACCAGATCGTATAACTTCCGCTATTACTAATTATATAAGAGAAAATATGGGAGATAAATATATCGAATCCACCACATTTGATATGGCTGCTACATTTAAGGAAACATCTGCTTTAACTCCTATCTTCTTCGTATTATTCCCTGGTATTGATCCTACAAAAGACGTCGAAGAATTAGGAGCAACTATGGATAAATCTATTGCTAAAGGAACTTTCATAAATATTCCTATGGGTCAAGGTCAGGAAGATCGTGCTAATAAAATGTTGGAAGAATGTGCTAAGGAAGGAAAATGGATCATGTTACAGAACTTGCATTTGATGTCAAAGTGGATTAAAAGATTCGAAAATGACTTAGAACGTGTTTCTCAAACTGCTCATCCTGCTTTTAGATGTTTCATTTCCTCAGAGCCTCCAGCTTTACCAACTATCGATATCATTCCAGAACCTATTTTACAAGCATCAATTAAAGTATCAAATGAAGCTCCTCAAGATCTTAAAGCAAATATGAAAAGAGCTTTTGGTAACTTCAATCAAGCAAGATTAGACTCATGTTCTAAGAAAAATGAATTCAAAGCTATATTATTCTCTTTATGCTTCTTCCATTCTTTGATTATTGGTAGAAGAAAATTCGGAGCTATTGGTTGGTCTACTAAATATAATTTCAATGAAGGTGATTTACAAATTTGTGCTGATGTATTAAATAACTATTTAGAAAAGTATGAGAAAGTACCTTATGAAGATTTGAGATATCTTTATGGTGAAATCATGTATGGAGGACATATTACTGATAACTGGGATAGAAGAACTAATAATGCTTATTTGAAAACTTTGATTAAACCAGAATTATTAACAGGAGCAAACTTAGCAAAGAATTTCAAATCACCAGATCCAAGTAAATTCAACTATGATGCATATATGAAATATATCAACGATAAATTACCTCCTGAATCCCCTATCTTGTTCTATTTGCATCCTAACGCAGAAATATCTTATCTCACAAGTCAAGGTCAATATGTATTTAATTCTATTCTTGATATCCAAGGAGGAGGATCTTCTTCATCAAATGAAGAAAAAGAGGATGATAAAAAGAAAAAACAAGGTGGCGGAGGAGGCAATAAACCTAAGGTAGATCCTATGATGGAATCAATAAAGAGATATGCGGATAGATTAAAAGAAAAAAATACTTTCTCGATTTCAACCTTAAGACAAAAAGCACAAAGCGGTGGAAGATCACCAACTCCTTACGAAATTGTCGCATTCCAAGAATGCGAAAGATTGAATTCGATATTTTCTTCATGTCTTAAGTCTTTGGAAGATTTAGAAAAAGGTCTTAATGGTGAACTCAATATGACTGATGCAATGGAAAGTCTAATGCAATCAATTAAATATAATAAATTACCAGGTTCTTGGGATAGCGCAGCCGGATATCCTTCCAAAAAGCCTTTATCTTTCTGGTTCGATGATTTACTTAAACGTCACGATCAAATGGACGAATGGACCGCTGATTTAAAGACACCTAAATGTCTTAACATTACTCTTTTATGTAATCCTATGTCTTTCATTACTGCTGTCAAACAACAAACTGCAAGACAAAAAGTATTACCTTTGGATGACTTAGATACAATGACTGAAATAACAAATATGACTGAAGATATGGTTAAAGATTATCCACCTGATGGCGGTGTTTATCTAACGGGCATGTTCTTACAAGGAGCAAAATGGGAAGATTCTAACCCTGATGCGCCTGGATTTTTGACGGAGATGGTAAATAAAGAATTAGATCCTAAAATCCCTGTAATGAGAGTTTATGCTATTGAATTACAACATAAAAATACTAAGGGATATTATGAATGCCCGGTTTATTATACTACTGCTAGAGGAGGTACTTATATATTCACTGCTTATCTTAAGATGGAAAATGATGAAACTGATCCGATTCAGTGGATACTTGCTGGTGTTGCACTTATTTTAAGTACGGATGAATAAAACAGAAATATTTTAGTTTATTTTACTTTATTTATTTCTTTCTTTTTGTTATTTTGACTCGAGTTTTTTGCGCTTTGATGGGATGAGTCATTTTATTATTATTATTTATTAATTATTTTATAATAAATTAATAAACGAACAAAAATTATTTAAAATAATTTATTTTAAATTATTTTTTATTTTATTATTTTTTTAATAATAATTATTAAATGTTATTATAATAGTTATTGGGGATTGGGGATTGGGGATTGGGGATTGGGGATTGGGGATTGGGGATTGGGCCCAATCCCCAATCCCCAATCCC
>Ga0256407_10009841_pt1 | contig 13570 bp, 10 predicted proteins | sample RumenRJG_04DNA_FD_193489 | JGI IMG/M metagenome (GOLD analysis project Ga0256407, IMG submission 193489) | Bovine rumen microbial communities from Lethbridge, Alberta, Canada - RJG_04 | ecosystem: Host-associated > Mammals > Digestive system > Stomach > Rumen | place: Canada: Alberta... | reverse complement strand
TTTTAAACATTCTTCAGCTTGTGCAGATAACTAAAGTGCCTACAGCACCGGATTATATGAAGGGTGTTATCAATCTACGCGGAACGGTTTTGCCGATTATTGACGTAAGAATGAAATTCGGTATGGAACCTATTGAATACAAGCGTGATACTGTAATCTTAGTGTTGAACGTTGAAATCGAAGGCGAGGTTGTAAATGCCGGTATTTTAGTGGATTCCGTTAAGGAAGTTTTTGAACTTCAACAGGAAGAAATTATGCCGCCTCCGGGTATCGGCGCAAAATACAAATCAAAATTTATTGACGGCGTTTACAGAATGTCCGATGAGAAATTCGTTATGCTTTTGGATATTGACAAAGTATTCTCTACTGACGAGCTTGTTATGATGCAGGATACGGCAGAGAGTGAGGAGTCAAAGAAAGCTGAAAAAATAGAGTAATTATTTTTTTAAAAAAAACAATTAAGAAAAAAACTATTTCTCATGGAAAATTCCGTTAGTCCGTTGACCTATTATGATGCAAAACTTTCTGCCAAGGATTTTGAACGTCTGAGCAAATTTATTTATGGTCAGTATGGTATCAAAATGCCTGAGGCTAAGCATATTATGCTTCAAAGTCGTTTGCAGAAACGTTTAAGAGCGTTGCAAATACCGTCATTTTCGGATTATGTTGATTATGTATTTTCTCCTCAAGGCGAAACTGAAATTATATCCATGATGGACGTTGTTTCGACCAACAAAACGGATTTTTTTAGGGAGAATCAGCATTTTGAGTTTTTGACGGATACTATCTTGCCCGAATTTTATCAGGTAAGACGTCAAAACTATGTAAAAGTATGGTCGGCAGGTTGTTCTTCGGGTGAGGAGCCTTATACGCTTGCCATTGTTTTGTCGGAATTTGCAAAACGGTTTAGAGGGTTTGATTTTCAGATTTTAGGAAGCGACCTTTCGACTATCGTTTTGGAAAAGGCTGTTACTGCTATTTATCCGGAAGAGCGGGTTTCAGTCATTCCGATGGATTTGAAGAAAAAATATTTATTGAAAAGCAAAGACAGAACGAAACCTACGGTGAGAATCGTTCCTGAATTAAGAGCCAAAACAAGTTTTATGCGTCTTAATTTTATGGATGATTTTTATGATGTACCGAATAATTTTGATATTATTTTTTGTCGCAACGTGTTGATTTATTTTGACCGTAGTACGCAGGAAAAGGTTATCAACAAGCTTTGCAGACATTTGAAACCGGGCGGTTATTTCTTTCTCGGACATTCGGAGTCCGTTACGGGAATAAACGTTCCGTTGAAACAATTGAAACCAACCGTTTTCAAACGGATTTGAGACTGATAAAGACAAAAGGTAAAAATTAGATACTAAACTACTTAACTACTAATATTTAAGAAATCAAAATATTATGGATAACATACAGGCACAGAATATAAGCGACGGAGTTCTTTTGAACGAGTTGTCTGCCCGTATCGAAAAGTACAAGGCAGCCGTTGAAAACCTTAACTCCCTCAATAAGCAACTTTTGGATTTGAATCAGAAACTGACAGAATCCGAGGCTATGAAATCTCATTTTATTTCAAACATTACAAATGAGATTATCAATCCTTTTGCTTCTATTCTCGGACTTTCAAAAAGTATAATGGAATGTCCTGAGACTGATGTTGCAAGAATGAAACGCATGGCTACGATGATTCACGGCGAGGCGTTCAACTTGGATTTCCAGTTTAAAAATATTTTTGCGGCTGCGGAAATCGAAGCCGGTGAAATTCAACCTAACATTTCGGTTGTTAATGTCGGTGAGGTTATTACAAGTCTTTTTGGACAATACACCCGCGAAATCGAGCGAAAAGCATTGCGTCAGGTTATTACAAATCGTATGGGTGAGGGCATTCCTGTTTTGTTCAGAACCGATAGCGACAAACTGATGCTTATTTTATCGAATTTGCTTTGCAATGCCATCAACTTTAACCGCAAAGAAAAACGTGTTGAAATAGCATACGGTATCAACGAAAACGGTGAACTTGTCGTTGATGTTATTGACGAGGGCATGGGTATTTCTGAGGAAAATTTGAATATTATTTACGACCGTTTTAAGAGATTGGACAACGGTATTAACTCTTTGAATAGAGGACACGGTTTAGGTCTTTCAATCAACAAGGCCTACATTGATTTGCTTAACGGACGCTTGGAGGTTAAGAGCAAAGAAAACGAAGGTTCTACCTTTACCGTGATTATACCTGAATCGCAAGAGCAAAATAACGATTATTCCGAAGAAGGAAACGAAGTATTCTTCGGTGATGAAGAAATATTCTGATAACCTAAAGAAAAACAAGTAAACCTATGACCAGACATTTTTTATATCCTTCTACAATGTACGCCTCGAATCAGCCGAGTGAGGTTACAACTATACTCGGCTCATGCGTTGCGGTATGTTTGTGGGACAGAACATCAGGCATCGGGGGCATCAACCATTATATGTTGCCTACTTGGAACGGTATGGAATTAGCATCTCCGAAATACGGAAACATCGCTATTGAAAGATTGGTTGAAAAAATGGTTCAGTTAGGCTGTCGTCCAAACAATCTCGTGGCAAAAATATTCGGAGGCGGTGAGGTAATCGCGTTTTCATCCAATATAATGCATATCGGACAACGAAATATTATGGTTGCTGAAGAAATGCTTGAAGAAAAACATATTCCTATTATCGGTCGTTCTACGGGCGGTAACAGCGGACGTAAAATTATTTATAACACTCATACGGGCGAAGTGCTTCAGTGTTATATTAAGAGCAATATCAGTAAATAATATATATTCTGCTAAAAAAAGCGGAGATAATTTATTTAAAAAAAAGGAAGGTGATTATGTCATTGGATAATAAGAAAATACGGGTATTAATTGTAGACGATTCGGCTGTTGTCAGACAGACATTGTCTTCTATTTTGCAGACCGATCCTCAGATAGAGGTTATGGCGACGGCCTCGGATCCTTATATTGCCGCCAAGAGGATTCAGACGGAGGTTCCTGACGTAATTACTCTTGACGTAGAAATGCCCCGTATGGATGGTATTACGTTTTTGAGAAAAATTATGACACAACATCCTATTCCTGTGTTGATAATTTCTTCTCTTACCGAAGAGGGCAGTCAGACGGCTTTAAAGGCTTTGGAATACGGTGCGGTAGATGTTATCGCAAAACCGCGAATGGATACCAAGCAGTTTATCGAAGAGTCAAGAATCCGTCTTATTGAAGCTGTAAGGGCGGCTGCTTGTGCAAAACTTATTAAACGTACACCTACTTTTATGAAGGTCGAGCCTAAACTTTCGGCTGATGCGGTTATCGCCAAATCGCCCTCGGTTGTCGGTTCGAGCATGATTAAAACCACTGACGTAGTTATTGCTGTAGGAGCTTCAACCGGCGGAACGGAGGCTTTGAGAGTATTTTTGGAGGCTATGCCTGAGGATTGTCCGGGTATTGTGATTGTTCAGCACATGCCGGAGAATTTTACCCGTTCGTTTGCAAACCGTCTTAACGATATTTGTAGAATTAGTGTCAAAGAAGCTGAAAATGGTGATAGTGTTCTTCCCGGTCATGCTTTGATAGCTCCGGGCAACAAACACACACTTTTGAAACGCTCTGGCGCGAAATATTATGTTGAAGTCAAAGAAGGCCCTTTGGTTAATAGACACCGTCCTTCTGTTGATGTTTTATTTCGTTCTACGGCTCGTTATGCCGGTGCTAATGCGGTCGGAATTATTATGACAGGTATGGGTGATGACGGAGCAAAAGGTCTTTTGGAAATGAAAGAGGCCGGTGCTAAAACGGCAGCTCAGGACGAGGCAACGTGTGTGGTTTACGGTATGCCTAAAGAGGCAGTAAAACTTGGTGCCGCAGACAAAGTTTTGCCGCTTGAAAAACTTGCTCTTTTTGCCGTAAAACCTTTTTAAGGCAAAAATTTTAGAGTTTTGGTATTTATATTGCATAACAATAATACGGGAGATGATTTTTTTAAGAAGAAATTTCCCCGTACTCAAAAATAAAACGTTTTTTTAGAAAAAAGTATGTCAAAATTAACAGTTTTAGTAGCAGACGATATATTTGCGAATCAGTTTCTTTTAGCATCATACGTTGATATGATAGATCCTACTATCGGTGTCAGAATGGTTTCTAACGGTAAGGAAGCCTTTGATGTTTTGGAAAAAGAGAAGATTGACGTTATTTTTATGGATATTGAAATGCCGGTTATGAACGGTATTGAGGCCACAAAAAAATTGAAATCTGATAGTAAGTATTCGAGTATACCCGTGGTTGCTATTACGGCTCATAATTTGGAGGATTTTGCCTCTGAATTTGGAGATGCCGGCTTTGATACCATTTTGGAAAAACCTTATTCCGAGGAAACGGTTTTGGAGGTATTAAAGAATTTGAAGTTGCTTTAATAAAATAATTAAACAAGGTTGATTATGAAAAAGAAAGCGCAAGCCAATGCCGCATATTCTTACGCGTTTGTAGGATTTTTAATCGGTGTGGGTCTTTTGTCGATAATCGTATTTTTGGATATGGTTTTTCAGCGGGAGCCTATATCGTTTGACCTCATTGTAGAAACTTTTAGAGAAAGTCCTTCTATGTGGGTTAATTTGGCATTGCCTGTTTTGTTCGGCTTTTTCGGTTACTATACAGGTAACGAATTGCAGAGCCGTATTACGGATTTGAATGACGGTATTAATAGTGAGCAGGCAAAATCAAGAAAAGTCTTCGATTTTGTCGAAAAAATACGTCAGGGTCAGACCGATTTTCAGTATGAATTTCAAGAAGGTGACGAAATCGGAAAGTCTCTTATCAACTTGCGGAACGAGTTGAAACGTTCTCAGGAAGAGGAAGATGCCCGTAAAAACGAAGACAAGCAGCGGCACTGGATTACCGAGGGTCTTGCGCGTTTCGGTGATATTCTCCGTGAAAACATCGGCGATATTGACAAACTCTCTAACGAGGTCGTTATGAACCTCGTAAAATACGTTAATGCACAGCAGGCGTGTTTCTTCCTTTTGCAGGAAAGGAATGGTCAGAAGATTTTTAATATGACGGCCTCATACGCATACGGACGTAAAAAATATCCTAACAAAGAGATTCAATGGGGTGAGGGTTTGGTCGGAGCTTGTGCTCAGGAGAAAAAAACTATTTTTATAAAGGAGACCAAAGAGGATTATGTTAAGATAACTTCAGGTTTGGGAAAGGCCAATCCTCGGAGCCTTGTAATTGTACCCTTGAAAGTAAACGACGAGATTTACGGCGTTGTCGAAATCGCCTCTTTTGTAAAATATCAGCCTTTTGAAATCGAGTTTATCGAGCGTGTGGCAGAGTCTATTGCCTCCACGATTTCAAACGTTAATATCAACATGAGAACGGCTCAGCTCTTGAAAGAGTCTCAGGAGCAGGCGGAAATAATGGCGCATCAAGAGGAAGAGATGCGTAAAAATATGGACGCTTTGAAACAGACTCAGATTAAGGCAGCCGAACAGTCCGAACAATTCGTTTCGTTCACTAATTCCGTTAACCACACCATGATACGTGCCGAGTATTCAGTTGATGGTTTCTTGCAATATGCTAATACGAAATTTTTGACGAAACTCGGTTATACGAATGTTTCCGAAATCGAAGGAAAACATATTTCGATGTTTATTTCCGACAAAGACAGGGCTTGGTTCAATGAGTTGTGGCAAAATCTTGCCTCTGGTGGTAAGCACTTTGAGGGTGATATGAAACACGTTACGAAATCCGGTACCGACCTTTGGACAATGGCAACATACGTTTCTGTAAGGGATATAATGAGAAAGCCCGTTAAGATTCTTTTCTTGGGTATTGATATTACGGAGAGCAAGAAAGAGAGTCTTGACTATAAAGGACAAATCGACGCTCTTAACCGTTCTACCATGAAAGCAGAATACGGTCCTGACGGAAGGGTGCTTGAGATGAACCACAAACTTATTGATATTCTTCAGTTTACCCCGGACGAACTTGTTAAGAGGACGATTTTCAACTTCTTGACGGCAACCGATTTGGAGGATTTCAAAGTTATTTGGAGAAATATTATAAACGGTGTTCCTTTTGAAGGTAGACACAAATGGTTTACTAAAACGGGTGAGGAAAGGTGGTTTCAAGGTACGTATACCGTTGTGCATGATATGTACGGTGAGCCTGCGAAAATTGTCTTCATCGGTAATGATGTTACCGAACAAATCCGAATCGAGGAAAAAGCGCGTGAACAGACCGAAATATTAAGGGAACAGGAGCAAAAACTTTCACAATCGAAGGTCGAACTTTCTAAGAAACTTAAAGAGGCTCGTGAGGAAATGAAGCTTCAGTTCCGTGAGGTTTCAATCGTTAAAATCCTTTCCGACAAGACTTTGGAAGGTATGTTGGATGCCGTGGTTACGATTAATCAGGATAATAGGATTACGCTTTTCAATCGTGCGGCCGAGGAACTTTGGGGAATTCAGCACGAGGAGGTCCTGAATAAAGAAATTTCCGAACTTTTGCCGACGGATAATATCGCAAAAGAAGATAATTATTTAGGAAACTTCTTTAAATCAGGCGATAAGACGTTGATCGGAAAACGTACCGAGGTCTTTATAGTTGATAAATTTGACAATCATATAAATGTCCTGGTTACTCTTGCTGAGGCTGCAATCGGGGAACGTTATACTTTAACGGCATTTATTCAAAAAATCGAAGTGGAATTATTCTAAAATTAAAAAAAGCTGCAAAAAAATTGCGGCTTTTTTGTTAATAATTTTGTACTGCAATTTTTTTTGCATACCTTTGCACTCTCATAAAAAGTACGTATTTTTAGATAATCATGACAAAACAGAACATAAGCAGATGTTCGTTCTGCGGTCGTCCGAAAAGTGAAACGGAACTCCTTATCGAAGGACAGGATGCTTACATTTGTAATTTTTGCATAGATCAGGCTCATCAAATTGTGGAGTCGGAAATAGGTTCAAAAACTTCGGGTTCGAATGTTTCAAATATTGAATTCAATTACAAACCTTCTGACATTAAGAATTTTTTAGACCAATATGTCATCGGTCAGGACAATGCCAAAAAATCTTTGAGCGTTGCGGTTTACAATCATTACAAACGACTTAACCAAAAACCTTCAAAGTCAAAATCCAAAAACGACGACGTTGAAATCGAAAAATCAAATATTATAATGGTCGGTCAGACGGGAACGGGGAAGACCTTGTTGGCCAAAACTATAGCAAGACTTCTTAATGTTCCTTTTACGATTGTGGATGCAACCGTTTTGACCGAAGCCGGTTATGTAGGTGAAGATGTTGAAAGTCTTTTGTCAAGGCTTCTTCAGGCTTGCGATTTTGATGTAGCATTGGCTGAAAGAGGTATTGTTTTTATTGATGAAATTGATAAAATAGCACGTAAGGGTGATAATCCTTCGATTACGCGTGATGTTTCTGGTGAAGGCGTTCAACAGGGACTTTTGAAAATTCTTGAGGGAAGCATCGTTAATGTTCCGCCTAACGGTGGCAGAAAACACCCGGAGCAAAAAATGATTTCCGTTAATACGAAAGATATTCTTTTTATTTGCGGCGGTGCTTTTGACGGTATTGAGAAAAAAATCGCTCACCGTCTTAATACCGAGGTTGTCGGTTTCAATTCTATCCGTGAAACGGGTGCTGTTGATAGGGACAATCTTTTGCAGTACATAACTCCTACCGATTTGAAGTCTTTCGGTTTGATTCCCGAAATTATCGGTAGGTTGCCTATTTTGACATTCCTTGACCCATTGGACAGAACGGCTTTGAGAAATATTTTGACAGAGCCTAAAAATGCAATTATCCGTCAGTACAAAAAACTTTTCAAGATGGATAATGTTGATTTGGAATTTGAGGACGGAGTTTTGGAATATATTGTAGATAAAGCTGTTGAATTTAAACTCGGGGCAAGAGGTCTGCGTTCGATTTGCGAGGCTGTAATGCTTGACGTTATGTATGATTTGCCTTCTCAAAATGTTGATTCATACACCGTTACGCTTGATTACGCAAAGGAAAAAATCGAAAAGGCAGAGTTTTTAAGACACGCTCAAGCTTAAGAAAAAATTGTACTATGGATAATTTTATTGATTACGTAAAAATATATGTTAAGTCGGGGCGCGGCGGAGCTGGCAGTGCCCATCTTAAACGCGAAAAATACCGTCCAAAAGCCGGTCCTGACGGCGGCGATGGCGGAAAAGGCGGTAGTGTTATAATTCGCGGCAACAAACAGTTTTGGACTCTGTTACACCTTAAATATCAGAAACATATCATTGCTGAAGACGGTGTTTCGGGTATGAGGGATACTTGGAAAGGTAAAGACGGAAAAGATGTTATTATTGATGTGCCTTTAGGAACTGTTGCAAAGGATGCCGAAACGGAGGAAATTCTTTTTGAAATTACTCAAGACGGTGAAACTCAGGTCCTTGCAAAAGGCGGTAGGGGAGGACTCGGTAACGTTCATTTCAAATCTTCCACTAATCAAGCACCTCGTTATGCACAACCCGGTGAAGACTGCGAAGAGGGTTGGAAAATCCTTGAACTCAAGGTTTTAGCTGATATAGGATTGGTTGGATTTCCTAATGCAGGAAAATCGACTTTGTTGTCATCAATTTCGGCGGCAAGACCTAAAATTGCGGATTATCCGTTTACAACTTTGGTGCCGCATTTAGGAATTGTGGACGTTGATGGCAAACATTCTTTCGTAATGGCTGACATTCCAGGTATTATCGAAGGAGCATCTGAAGGTAAAGGATTGGGTTTGAGGTTTCTTCGTCATATTGAAAGAAACTCTTTGCTTTTGTTTCTGATTCCGGCAGACAGCGATGACGTTAAAAAAGATTATGAAATTCTTTTAGGAGAATTGGAGCAATACAATCCCGAACTTTTGGACAAAAAACGTATTTTGGCAGTTTCAAAATGCGATTTGGCAGATGAGGAAATTTTGTCGGATATTAAGAAAAATCTTCCTTCGGATATTCCTTGTTTTACGTTTTCGTCATACACAAAGGACGGCTTGAAACAATTGGTTCACGGCATTTGGGAACTTTTAGAAGAGGATTTTATCGAAGAAGAAGCCAAACAAGCCGAACAAAATATTTTTGAAGATGCTTTTCAAGATGAACAAAAATCTCTTGAAGAAGAAGAAACATCTGAAGATGAACTTTCAAGAAATTCCGTTAAAGAAAGTTCTGTTTGGGATTTTTAACGATATAAAAAAACAGGCTTTAAGAAAAAGCCTGTTTTTTTTTATTTTATGTCAATATAAATTTCTATTAAATTTGTTTCTGTTTCCGGATAGAAACATAGATTTTTTATCATAGCCGGAATGAGGATTGTTTCGCCTTTTTCCAACGTTACGAAATTTTTTTCGTCATCGTATTCGATTTTGCATTTGCCATGGGTACACATATATATTATAAACGAATCAATTTCGGGAAAATCTTTTTCTATCGGCATATTAAAACGGAAAACGTTGGTTGTGAAATATTTACAATTAATAGCGTTTACCGTATCATTGATTTTAGGTGAATATTTTGTGCGGTAGTCATCATAAAAATTATAATCTATCGCTTCTAATGCCTGCTCTGTGTGAAGCTCTCTTGAATTGCCTAAGGAATCCTTTCTGTCATAATCGTAAATTCTGTATGTTATGTCAGAGGTCTGTTGAATTTCTGCAATCATAACGCCTTTTCCGATGGCATGAACTCTTCCCGCAGGAATGTAAAATATGTCCTCTTTTTTTACGGGAATCTTATTCAAAATCTCCATCAACCTTCCGCTTGAAAAATATTCCTTGTATTCTTCTAATGAAAGTTTTCTGTTGAAACCGTTAATTAATTCCGCATCTTTTTCAGCATCAAGAACATACCACATTTCTGTTTTGCCTTGACTATTGTGTCTTGAAAATGCTAAATCATCGTCGGGGTGAACTTGAATGGAAAGATTTTCGTTAGCATCAATAAATTTTATTAGTAGCGGAAAATCGTTGCCGTGAATCTCGTAAACCGAGTCTCCGACCAAATCTCCCATGTAGACCTCTAACAATTCCTGTAAATCGTTACCGGCAAGAAAACCGTTAGAAACTACTGATACATTGTCTTTTACGCTTGAAATTTCCCAACTCTCACCGCATTTTTCCGGCGTATTACTCCTTGAAAATTTTTTTTTGAAACCATCACCGCCCCAAATTCTCGTTTTGTAAATAGGGGTGAATTTTAACGGATATAAACTTTTTTCCATGTTTTTAGTGTTTGTAAAAAGAAAATTATAAAATTTTGCTTTCGGTATTAAATTTGCATTTTGTATACCAAAAAAAATAATTACCTTTGCAAATCGGTTACAAAAGTATTATTTTTGAGGATATAAAAACAATTTAAAGTGCAAAAAAATAAGCGTTTTTAACTTGTTGATTTATAACTTGTTGAAAAATAAATTGATTTTTTTGGGAAAAATATCGTTTTTTATTTGGAAATAATGCAAAATATTTTGTAATTTTCTTAAAATTTTCAATGCTGAAATTTTTGTACAAAAATCAACATACGGCTTATGAAAAGGCGAAAACTAAGTGTTAAAACTAAATTCAATCTGATTTTGACGGCCTCGCTGATACCTTTTTTGGTTGTCGGCGTGATATTTGCATATTTGCTGCTCAAAAACAAAGCTTATGAAAGTTACGAGGAAAGTATCGTGGACGTTAAGTTGTCGTATCTTAGGCTTAAAGAATACGAACAGTCGTTTCTGTTGAATTATCCGACTGACAACGTGTTTTTTAAGACTACGGAAAACGAATATCTCAGAAAATTTGACCTTGAGGCTAAGGAACTTAACAAAAAATTGGACGAACTCCTTAACACTCAGACCACTACTCAACTTGAACTCGGTGATAAAATATATATGCTCAAGGAAAATGCCGATAGTTACGGCGATTTGTTGAAACTGATAAGTTCAAAAGTTTATCAGCGTGGTTCGTTTCAAACGGGTATTATCGGCGAGATCGAAAGAAGTTATTCCAACGCATTTATGCAGGATGTTATTCCTCAAGCAGTGCTGACTTCGTTGAAAGATATGGAGGTTCAGTATTTGAGCCGTAAGGACATTTCTTATTACAACAAGTTTATAACGCTTTATACAAATTATGTAGGAGCAATTCCGGGATCTACTGATGATATTGATATTCAGGTGTATTCTGATACTCTTTCGAGAGATTCAGTTTCTTCGGCTGCTGTTAATGCTAAACATTCCAAGGTTTTGAAAAATGCTGACAAACTCAAATACATCAATGATTTGAAGAGATTTTTTACGGCTTTGGTTAAGATTGACAAGGAAATCGGTTTTAATCGTGAGGAAGGACTTTTGTTTGACCTCCAAGTCGAAAAAGCTAAACTTAACGATATTGATTCGATTATCAGTTATGTCAGCAGCAAAAAGGAAAGTTCCGTGGTTTATACCAGAAATGTTTTAATTGGGGTTATAATACTTCTTGCGCTGATTTTGGTGTTTGCCCACATAAAAATTTCGAGAACGATTTCTTCGGGGCTTGACGGTATTAGAAGTTATTTGACACAACTTAGCAAAGGTATTTTGCCGGATAAGGAGATTAAAATCAACACTAACGATGAACTCGCTGAAATGGCTGACAACTTGAATACCTTTTCGCGCGGTCTTAAACAAACTACTGAATTTGCAACTACAATCGGTTCAGGTAATCTCGGAACGGATTTCAAACCGCTTTCTGAAAACGATATTTTGGGTAATTCGCTTCTTGAGATGCGTGCCAATCTTTATAAATCTCAACAGGAAGATGAGAAACGTCAGCATGAAGACGATTTAAGAAAGTGGGCTAACGAAGGTTTGACACAGTTTTCGGAAATTTTGCGTCAAAGTACGAGTAATATTTCCGACCTTGCTAACAACGTTTTGAAAAACTTGATCCACTTCTTGAATGCTAATCAAGGCGGACTTTTCCTTTATAACGATTCTGACAAAGAGGATATTCATTTGGAACTTGTTTCTTCATACGCTTACAATCAGGAGAGAAAGAAGAAAAAGAAAATATATTTGGGCGAGGGACTTATCGGTACTTGCGCAATCGAGAAGTCATACGTCTATCTTACTGATTTGCCGAACGATTATTTGACGATAACCTCAGGTTTGGGCGGCAGCAATCCTTCAAGCCTTTTGATTATGCCGTTGAAAGTTGAAGAACAGATTTTCGGTGTTTTGGAAATTGCTTCATTCCGTAAGTTAGAACGTCACGAAATAGATTTTGTAGAAAAAGTTTCGGAATCTATTGCATCAACGCTTTCTATTGCGAAAATCAACCAAAGAACGGCTGAACTTCTTACTCAATCGCAACAGCAAGCCGAGGAAATGGCATCTCAAGAAGAGGAAATGCGTCAAAACTTGGAGGAACTTCAAGCAACTCAAGAGGAGTCAGCACGAAAAGAGGCTGAAATGCAGTCAATTCTTAATGCCGTACATAGTTCTTCTTTGGTAATTGAATACGATTTGTCGGGTAGGATTACGAGTGTTAATGAGTCGTTTTGTAGAACGCTCAATTTGCAGAAAGAGCAGGCAATCGGCAGAAGTCAGGACGAATTCCGTGATACTACTGACGAAAATTCTATGCAGGATGCTGATTTTTGGTCAAGGGTGAAAGATGGTGAGGTAATCAAAAGAACCGACAAATATTTGGTTTCTGGCGAGGAGCATTGGTTGCAACAAGTTTTTACGCCGATTTTGGACTCTGACGGTTTCCCGTACAAAATCCTTAATATGGCAACTGATATTACTGCTAACAAAAAACAGGAAATCGAGCTTCAGGTTCAAGCTCAAAAAATGGTGATTCAAGAGGATAAACTCCGTCAAAACCTTGAAGAATTACAAAAAACTCAAGATTCGATGGCTGCTCAGCAGGCGGAACTCAACGAGATGAACTTGAAACTGAAAAACAACGAGGAGATTCTTGTTAAAGCCGTTGAAAAGTCAAAGGATCAAGAAAAAGAGTTGCAGTTGAAGGTTCAAGAGCTTAACAAACTTCATAAAGAACTTGAAATTCAACAGGCTGAAATTCTTGATCAAAACCGTGAATTACAAGAAAAAGAGCGTTTACAAGCAAAAGCACTTTTGGACGCTGACAAAAATCTCGAAAGGGCGAGAGTTAAAATTATGGCGGAATTTGTCAGAAATCTTGAACGTCAGAGCCTTGCAATGGACAAAGCGGAAGAAAAACTCCGTTCTCAGGACAATGTTCCTAAGGAATCAATAGCGACATTGCATGAGGTGAACAGCGAATTTAAGATTCTGATTTCAAAATATAAATTGGATTAATTTTTCAAAAATTTCGTGGGGGCGGAAAAATAAATTTTCGCCCCTACATTTTTTTTAAAACACATCATTTATGAAAAAACTTTTATTGCTTTTAGTTCTTTTTATTGAATTTTCCGTTGCTTTGGCGCAAAATTTTCCCGATACGGTAAGGGAATTTCGCGGGGTTTGGGTGGCAACTACGAAACGCATTGA
>Ga0256407_10009837_pt1 | contig 13573 bp, 8 predicted proteins | sample RumenRJG_04DNA_FD_193489 | JGI IMG/M metagenome (GOLD analysis project Ga0256407, IMG submission 193489) | Bovine rumen microbial communities from Lethbridge, Alberta, Canada - RJG_04 | ecosystem: Host-associated > Mammals > Digestive system > Stomach > Rumen | place: Canada: Alberta | collected... | reverse complement strand
CCCTCGTAAATATAGGGCGTACCGCGCATCAGGTGAATGAGGGAGGCCAGCATTTTCGCGGACTCCTTCCAGTACTTTTTGTCGTCGCCGAAGCGGGAGACGGCGCGCGGCTGGTCATGGTTGCACCAGAACACAGCGTTCCACGCGTTGCCGCCCTGCATACCCTCCTGCCATTTGACGAAGAGGCTGCGCAGCTCGTTGAAATCAGGCTCCATCAGGGCCCATTTTTGACCGTTTTTGTAGTCCACCTTGAGGTGGTGGAAGCTGAAGACCATCTTGAGTTCTTTTTCATCGGGGTTGGCATAGCGCAGGCAGTTGTCCAGGGAGGTGGACGACATCTCGCCGACTGTCATGTAGTCCGCGATGCCTGTGTCGCCGACAAGTTCCTGCAGATGCTGATGGATGCGGGGACCATCGGTGTAAAAACGCCTGCCGTCGCCCTGGAAATCGTCTTCAAGGACATCTGGTTTGGAGATCAGGTTGACCACGTCAAAGCGGAAGCCCGCCACGCCCTTGGCCTTCCAGAAGCGGATGACATTTTTGAGTTCCTCGCGGACCTCAGGGTTTTCCCAGTTGAGATCGGCCTGCGAGACATCAAAGAGATGCAGGTAGTATTTACCCAGTGAAGGGACATACTCCCATGCGTTGCCTCCGAATTTGGATACCCAGTTTGTGGGGGCATGGCCGTCCACGGGATCCCTGAACATATAGTAATTCATGTATTTGGGATCGCCGGTAAGAGCCTTCTGAAACCACTCGTGGTCAGTCGAAGTGTGATTGAAGACCATGTCAAACATGAGGCGGATATTATGCTCTTTTGCTTCCCGGATCAGGGCATCAACGTCCTCCATCGTGCCGAACATGGGATTGATAGCAAGATAATCCGCGACATCATATCCGTTATCATTCATAGGGGATTTGAAAAAAGGTGTGATCCAGAGATAATCGATTCCCAGGTCCTGCAGGTAGTCCAGTTTCTGCCGGATTCCGTTGATATCCCCTATTCCATCTCCGTTTGAATCACAGAAAGATTTGACATAGATCTGATAGACGGTACTGTTTCTGAAATCGCTCATCTTTTTCCCCTCTTAACGCATTTATGATTTGTTCCCTTTGTCCCGGAGCGTTTTTAAAAAATTTTTTTAAATCTGTTCTTTCTGCCAGGGGCAGTTTTCAAGAACTGTCCCTGGCGTAAGTTTTATATTTTCTCCGGGATTCTCCTCCCCTGCATGCTCTCCCGGCTGCGGGCTTTTACACCCGCAGCGGAAAAGCGGCGGGAAAGATCAACCGATTGTAGCGATCTTAGTGTCTCCTGCAGTCACTGCCTTGCCGTTTTCGAACGAGAGATTCTCATTTCCGTTGTCCTCGGTCACAACCATCATGGTGACCAGGGGATGACCGGCTGCTTTGATCTTGGCTGTGTCAAATGTGATCAGCTTGTCGCCTTTACGGACGACCTGACCTTCCTTGACATGGCAGGTGAAACCGTCGCCGTTCATGCTGACGGTGTCGAGACCGACGTGGAGCAGGATCTCCGCTCCGTTGGCAATGCGGAGGCCGACTGCGTGGTTGGAGGCCGGCATGGTGGTCGTAACGACCGCATCCGCGGGAGAAACGAGCACATTGTCTGTAGGTTCAATGGCAATTCCTTCGCCGAGGGCGCCGGAAGCAAAGACCTGATCAGGTACTTCGTGAATATCAACTGTCTTGCCGGAGAGGAAGGCGCCCATCTCTACGGGACCGGAGACGGTCTCAAGACCCGCTCCCTCAGCAGCCTCGGCAGCTTCCGCCGCCATAGCGTTCTCTGCCGCCAGGGCTTCGGCCTGCTTGTCGATGCCGCGCGCCTTGCCCAGCACAGTGGTCAGAACAAAGGGTACACCGACTGCGATCAGCATGGCGATTCCATAGAATCCCCAGAACTGAGGCTTGATGGACAGGATGCCGGGAAGTCCGCCGACACCGATACTGGAGGACATGCAGCCTGTCAGAACGGAGAACATGCCGGCAATAGCGGAGCCTGTCATACCGCAGACGAAGGGGAACATGTACTTGAGGTTGATACCGAAGATAGCGGGCTCTGTGACGCCCAGATAACAGGAGATGCAGGAAGGAACGTTGACTTCCTGAGCCTCTGCGTTCTTTCTCTGGAGGAAGATCATGCCCAGAACGGCGCTGCCCTGCGCGATATTGGACAGAGCGATCATAGGCCAGAGCATTGTGCCGCCGAAGTCAGCGATCAGCTGCAGATCGATGGCGTTGGTCATGTGATGCAGACCGGTGATGACCAGCGGTGCATACACAAAGCCGAAGATCGCGGCGAAGACAACTTTCAGAGGTCCGGTGATTCCCGCGTAAACGATGGAGGAGATAATGGAACCGATCTTCCAGCCGATGGGGCCGAGGATGAAGTGGGCCGCCATGACCGCGAGGGTCAGACTGAAGAAGGGTACAAAGATCATCGACACCACTGCGGGTATGACCTTGCGGAAGAATTTTTCCAGATAAACCAGTGTAAAGGCTGCCAGCATGGCAGGGATGACCTGGGCCTGATAGCCGATCATGTTGACCTGGGCGAAGCCGAAGTTCCACTTTGGAATATCAGCGGCAGCTGTGGTCGCCACAGCATAGGCGTTGAGCAGCTGGCCGGATACCAGCGTCATGCCCAGGACCAGACCCAGCATTTCTGTGGTGCCCATCTTTTTGGTGATGGACCAGCAGATGCCGACCGGAATACCGACGTGGAAGACCGCTTCACCGATCAGCCACAGGAAATGGTCGATGCCTGCCCAGAACTGGGACAGCTCGACCAGGGTGTGTCCGCCCTGGAAGACATAGAGACTGTCGATACAGTTTCTGAAGCCCAGGATCAGACCGCCGGTGATGATAGCCGGCAGCAGCGGTGTGAAGATTTCCGCCAGCACCGTCGCCAGACGCTGCAGCGGATTCTGGTTCTGCTTGGAAGCCTGTTTGACAGCGTCCTTGGAGACGCCGGAAATACCGGATACTTCCGTAAAATCATTATAAAACTCATTGACCGTATTTCCAATGATGACCTGGAACTGACCCGACTGTGTGAAAGTTCCCTTTACCACCTTCATGGATTCGATCTTCTTGATGTCCGCCTTGCCCGGATCATTCAGGACAAAACGCATTCTGGTCATGCAGTGGGCGACAGCAGCTACATTCGACTTTCCGCCCACATACTCCAGAAGTTCCTTACAATCTTGTGTGTACTTTCCCATTACAACCTCCGTCATGTAAGTAAGATTTCTGTTAAACTCCCGCTTCGTACGTAATACATTATTGAGACTGGTTAGTGCTTTCGTCTCTCCGTCATGTCGATCAACAAATTAACTGTATATTATTAAAGCTGCGCGCTGCTCTAATAATTCCCTGTAAACCGTTCAGGAAACCCGATACAGCGGGTTGTCTGAACCTTTTTTTGTATGAGCTCATTGTATCTTGTTTAAACAACTATGTCAACTGTTTTTAGCATTTTTGTTCAAACAAATAGTTATGTCCAATTCCTTTCCTGCCATGTTTATTCAGGGATAAAACTTCAAGGCGGGTTCAGCAAAATACCGTCATCTCCCCCGGAAACTTATTGCGGGAAAAAGCAAAAAAAAGCAGGAAGCACTACCCATGATGTCAGTACTTCCTGCATATCAAACATTCAATTTTAAATTTTTTTCAGCTGTTTCTTTATTATATTCTCTGCTGGCCTCAGCTCTTGCGCCTCATGGCCATTGTCGAGAATACAAAGCGGTCAGGCCTGTGACGTGACTGCGTGTACTCAAACATGACTCCGTCCGCATTAAAGGTGTGGGAAGACACCACTGCCAGGCAGTCGTAATCTCCCAGATCAAGATATTTGCGGTCCATCTCGGTCGCCTTTTCGACGGTCATCATGCGCTTTGCCGTGACAATTGTCTCTCCCAGGACATTTTCCATATAGTGGTAGACAGAATCCGCCGCAATTTCCTTATTGAGTCCCGGAACCACGGATTTGAGAAACCAGTTGTTATCCATGATCACGGGCGTGTTGTTGATATACCGCACACGCTGAAGGTAAAAGACCTCCGCGCCGACTTCAAATCCCAGCCTCTCATGAAGACGTTCGTCAACAGCAAATTCTGTAAAAACCAGAACTTTGGTGTGATACTCCAGGTTGTTTCTCAGAGCTGCTTCCTTGAGGCTCTCGATCACACCGATTGAAAAATCCGACCATTCTCCCTTCTGATAGATCACGACGACACCCTTGCCGTGAATGCTCTGTACATACCCGATCTCAGAGAGTTCTTTCACCGCCCTGCGGATCGTGTTTCTGGAACATTTGTACATCTCAACCAGAGTGTACTCCGTCGGCAGGCAGGATTGAGGCTTGTAGATTCCCTTCTCAATCTTTCTTTTCAAATCATCATAAATAAAGCTGTATTTCTTCGCCGGCACCGCATCCTCCTAATCCAGCCCCGGAAATGCCCAACTGCTCTGTTTGCTGTGACAGTCTTCCGCCTTATGCTGTTTCGTCCTGTTTTATATTCTCAAGAGGAACACCCGCATTCTGTATTAGATTATCAGCGGATTATTCCCTGCCAGTTTATTATAGCACAGGCTTTACCCATCCACAATGAATCTGTGATGAGGCGGGCCTTCATGAGATCTCTACGTAACAGTACAGACCGGCTCGAAACTCGAGGCGTTTTTCGCGGCTTTTTCGCGAAAAACCCGAGTTGTACGGCGTTTGGCGGCGCGTGAGCGCATTGGAATCGCCAAACGCGTCGTTACATGTCCACGCCTTCGATAGGGCGTGGACAGTAACACCTCTACCGTTACAGTTCAAGCCCAAGAGCACGCAGGTCTTCCACGACCTCGTCGTACATCTTCTGCCACTCTGGCAGGGGCTCAATGGTCTCCATATCATATGCCTCGTCGAAGCACTTGCCGGGATTTCCGTCCTGCATCTTAAAGGCATGCTCGTATTTGTCAAGCAGAGCCAGGACGATCTCGTTGGCCTTGCCGCGGGTCAGCTTCATGCGGGCGACGGCCTTACCGACTTCGCCCATCAGGCGGCACTCCAGACCGGTTCCGTGAGGAACGCGTCCATTGGCCGCGCCGATTCCTTCCAGATGGCCGCCGCTCACAGTGACCACGATGGAATTGGCCGCCACTTCGTAGAGCAGCTCCTTTGTCATGCTGCCGCTCGTCGGCCACAGGTCGCACACAATGATGGCGGGAGCATGCTTTGCGAAAGTCTGGCAGAGCACGGACTGCAGCCAGAGGCATCCGCGGGCGGTCGTTGCCACGTCCGTGATGTGGATCGGATGGCAGAGATGGTAGTCAGCCGCCGAGAACAGATTGGCTGCCATGATGGATGCGATCATGATCATGCAGCTTCCCGGTGCGTCGCCGCCCAGTCCGCCGACCATAGTGCAGGCCAGAGAGGCATTCTTCATGCCGTAGTCCAGTGAATTGGCCGCGCGCACCAGATTGCCGTTGTCCATGATCAGCTCATTGAACAGGGCCACCAGGTGAGAATCGCAGGGCCTGAGCCAGCGCTCCGACACAGCCGCCAGGTCTCCGACCTCGGTCACGGCGCTCTCCGCCGCCAGGAGGCCCATTCCGGGTCTTCCAACCTTTGCAAGTGCCTTGCGCAGGTACTCCATTTCCCGTCTGACCGCGAAGATCTCGGAAGGCTCCCCGTTCTGGACCGCATAGCCGTCCACATCGATCAGGGATCCGCAGGTCAGAAGGTCGATGACCGGCTCCTTGGCGACGCTCTCCACGATCTGATAGTACAGTCTCTCAGGAGTCGGGCAGCCCGGATTACCGGCCCAGATCGCCGGCGGCCGCTCGTCCTCGACGCCGCGTGCCACCAGGGTGAAAGCATCCTTGCCCTCTCCCATGGTCAGCTCGGTCTTCATATTCCGAAGGCCCTCTTCGATCTCCTCCGGGGTCAGCTTCATGATCCTCCCGGTCGTCATATTGTAGATTCCGGTACGAATCAGCAGCTCCTTCGCGGCTTTGAACATATCCGCGAAAAGATCGTCATCCTCCGGGATCAGGAGGCTCTTATCCCAGTCAAATTCATACTCATCCACCAGGTCCATGACATTATCAATTATATACTCAAGGTCCCAGTCGTTCTTACTGACTTTTTCCCCTGTTTTTCCGCGCTCGTAAATATCCAGAAACTGTCTGGTATCCATACTGTTCTCGCTCCTATTTCCGTGGATGTTTTAAGATTCTCCATCTTCCAGGAAGAATTATTCTCCATTCTTCCTGGATGAATTATTCTCCAATCTTCCGGGATGTATTATTCTCCGATCTTCCAGGATGTCGTCACGCCTTCCACGAAGAATTCCTGTTGGATAATGTCTTCATCGGACATCACTTCGCCGTCCGCCACGAGAACGTTGCCTGCATTGTCCTTGAGCTCGCCGGCGAAAACCTTAACTTCCCCGGACTCGATCTTTGCCTTCAGATCATTGACCTGGCTGACCACTTCTTCGGGGACAAAGTCCGCAAAGTCAGAGAGCGCCGAGCACTCGCCGCCCCAGTAATAGAAATCATCAGCGGTAGCTGTTCCCTCTGCCACGTTGATCATGATATTTTTGAAGATCGGGGCAAAGTTCCACATATGGGAGACGAGGACCGCCTTGGGAGCCAGCGCGGACATGTCATTGTGGTAGCCTACGACAAATGCGCCGTTCTTTTCACAGGTCTCGGGAATAGCGGGGGAAGAAGCTTCCATACCCATGTATTTGATCCCGGCGTCGATCAGAGACTGAGCGCACTGGGTCTCTTTATCAATGTCATACCAGCTGTCCGCGGAAGCGACGCGCACGGTGGCCTCAGGATTGGCGTACTGAGCGCCCAGAGTATAGGCATTGATGGCTGTGCGGACAGAGAACTCGTTGAAGGAAGCGGAGAAGCCGAGCTCGGGATTCTCGTCCTTGGAAAGCAGTTCGCTGGCGTAACCTGCAAGGAACATACCCTCATAGCTGCGGATCTCGTAGCCGATCAGGTTGTTGACCTTGTTGCCCCACTGCGCGAAAACGACTTCCGGATGCTGTGCCGCGATTTCGGGCAGATAGGAAGCGTAGCCTGTGGATGCGCCGATGATCAGGCTGCAGCCCTCATTGATCAGCTCTTCGGCAGCTGTCTGTGTGACCGCCTGGTCTGTGTCATCGATGGATTCGAGAACGATCAGGTTCTCCTCCGGAATGCCGAGTTCTTTCATAGCCGCGACGATGCTCTGGTGTGTCGCCTGACACCAGCCGCCGTCATCCACGATATAGGACTCGATCTCACCGATCTTCAGGCTGGAAAAATCTGTGCCTTCCGCCGGAGCCTGATCCTTTTTGTCCTCCCCGATCAGGTTGACAGCAGCGGGCAGTGTCTCAGCCGCGATCTCTGCAGCTCCTGTGGATACCGCAGCGGCGGCCTCGGTTCCGGCAGCAGCAGCTGCCTCAGCATCCTTTACAGCTGTGCCCTCTTCCGAAGGTGCCTGCGCCTCGGTCTTTGCCCCATCCTCAGCGGCCTGCTCGGCAGCCTGTTCTGCTGTTGATGCGCTCTCGCTGCAGCCCGAGAGAACCGCGACCGCGAACACAGCGGCAAGACAGACGGAAATCAGTTTTTTCTTCATGACTTCTCCTTTCACATAACTCTTTCATAACTTTTTCATGACTGCTACATTACTGTTTCTTTTCTGACTGTTTCTTTTCTGCTCATTGCTTTTTTTGCTTCTATATCAACGTTCCATCGTTGTTTCCCCCTTCAATGAAAAACAACTGATGGAAGAACTGATATCCGAAATAAGTTTTTATCTGAAAAAAACACCCGAAAATGCTGCCTGAACAGCTATTTCTTCCGGTAACCGAAATCTTTAAAAACCGGAAAACCAGAAAGCGGGATAAACCCGGAGCTCTTACTATCTCGTCTCACGGTCATAGGGGATCGTGAGGGCTGCCGGAGCGGCTGAGCGTCGTCCGCGGAAGTTTCCTGTCGTAAAGATCAGGGCAATGATCGTCGCCACATAGGGCAGGGCGGAAAAGACCTGGGACGGAACATGGGGAAAGACAGTCTGGACATCGATCCCGATAATGCTGATAGCCCCGAAAAGCAGGGCCCCGAAGGTCGCTGTCAGCGGATTCCAGGCGGAAAAGACGACCAGGGCTACCGCGATCCATCCCTTTCCGCTGGTCATACCGTCACTCCAGAAGTTGGTATAGGCCAGGGACACGACCGCGCCGCTGACCGCTGTCATAATAGACCCGAAGGTCACATAGGCGTAGCGCAGAGCGAAAACATTATAGCCCGCCGAGTCCAGAGCCGCCGGATTTTCACCCAGGGCACGCAGGATCATGCCCGCCCGCGTCTTGTAAATATAGATCATGGACAGCGGAATAATGGCATACATAAGATAGACCAGAATATTCTGATTGAAGAGGGAGGGCCCCAGAATCGGAATCCGCGACAACAGGGGGATGGCGACCGGCTCAAAGGCCAGCTCCGCGTTGACACCGCTGACCGGCTTTCCCAGAAATCCGGACAGACCTGTGCCGAAGGTCAGGATGGCCATACCGGAGACAGTCTGGTCTGCCTGCATAGTGATCGTCAGGAAGGAAAAGACCAGCCCCAGGACCGCTCCGACCAGTACCACTACGATCATTGCCAGGATCAGGTTCTGTTTGTACACCGCGACCATATATCCGGACACTGCTCCCATCAGCATAATGCCTTCCAGCCCCAGATTCATGATCCCCGCACGCTGTGAAAATATCTCTCCCACCGCCGCGTAGAGCACAGTGGCTGCATAAATGACTGCCGTGGATATGATTGAGATTATCAGTGTTGTAGTCATAAAAACATCTCCGACGAGCGCCCGCGCGCCCAAAAGCGAGTGGTCTTTTCTGTAAAAACAGTGTCTTCCCCGCAAAAATCAGTAATCTTCACTGCAAAAACCAGTGGTATTTCCCGCGAAAACTATTTAGCCGGAAGAACTCCGGAAAAACTCTGTTTTCCGGTCTTTTCCCCGCCGATGCACTCATGGCGGTTGAAAAATCATTTGTCCGGAAGGACTCCGGAAAGGCTCTATTTTCCGTTCTTTTCCCTGCCGATGCACTCATGGCGGTTGAAAAATCATTTGTCCGGAAGGACTCCGGAAAGGCTCTATTTTCCGTTCTTTTCCCTGCCGACACGCTCGTATCGGTTGAAAAAATCACCCGCCACCACGAACAGCATGATACTGCCCTGGATCATAGTAGCGATCTGGGAAGGAACCCCGGTCAGCTGCACAGCTACCGCGGAGATCTGCAGAGCGCCGAAAAAGAATCCCACCAGAAGCACCGCCAGCGGATTCAGCCCCGCCAGAAAGGCGATGACGATTCCGGTATAGCCGGCTCCGTTGGGCAGATTTGCCTGTACTCTGTGGATGATGCCCGCCACCTGGGCGAAACCGGCCAGTCCGGCGATGGCTCCGCTGGTACACAGGGTCAGCAGTGTCGCCGCCCCGACCGACATTCCTGCGTACTGAGCTGCCCTCGGGCTCTGACGGATCACTTCCATCTGATAGCCCCAGGTCGTCCGCGTATGGAACAGATACATGGCGACAGCGATCAGGATCACGATCAGCAGGACTGAGTTGACCCCGCTGCTGCCCAGATCCGGCAGCCAGTAGACCTCCCTGATCGCTCTTGTCTGGGCCACCATCTGGTTGCGCTCCTTCCAGGGTCCGTACATCAGAAAGTCCATCACATATAAAAAGATATAGTTCAGCATCATGGTCAGTATGGTCTCATTGACGCCCCACTTTGCCTTAGGGAATGCTGCGATCAGGGCCGCCAGAGCACCTCCTGCCATGGCTGCCGCAAACATGCATATAATCTTCAGGACAGGCGGCATGACCGGTCCGTAAAGGGCGAAGCCGATACAGAAAAGTGAGCCCAGCGCATACTGCCCGTCCGCTCCTATATTGTTCAGATTCATCCGGTAGCCGAAAGATACGGCAAGCCCGGTCAGCATCAAAGGAATCCCCGCCTGAATGCTGCGCGTCAATCCCTTGGCGGAACAGACTGTCTTCAGCATCTTTGCGTAGACAGCCACCGGATCGGAGCCGACCGCCTTCAGGAATATGCCGCAGAAGACCAGGGCTGCCAATACAGACACGATCGGTGTCAGGATCCTGCGGAGAGGCGAAACGTATGTCCTTTTCCGAAAACGAAAAAATTCTCTCATGTCGTCTCCTCCCGCTCTCCGGACATCATCCGTCCGATCTCCTGAAAATCCGTCTGGCCAATGGAGCGGATACCCATCAGTTCTCCGTCGCACAGCACGCCGACGCGGTCGCACATGGCAAAAATCTCTTCCAGTTCCTCAGAGATAAAGACTATCGCAACACCCTTCCGGCTCTGCTCCCTCAGTATCTGACGGATCGACTCGGCAGCTCCTATGTCCAGTCCCCTGACAGGGTAGGCCGCCACGATCAGTCTGGGGCTGCCGGAGACCTCGCGGGCGAACAGAAGCTTCTGCTGGTTTCCGCCCGACATCAGGCCGACAGCCAGATCCAGCCCGCCATGGCGGATTCCGAACTTGTCCGCGTATGTCCCGGCTTCTTCGCGCATCTTCTGTTTCTGCAGAATGCCGTGTCTGCTGTAGCGGTCTGATCGATAATCTTTTAAAATGACATTTTCCGTAAAGGAAAGTCCGGGCACCAGGCCTGTCTGCAGCCGGTCTTCCGGGATGAAAGCGATTCCCTCCTGAATGTGCTTCTTCATGGAAGCCCCTGACAGTTCTGTCCCGGCCAGAAGGATGCTGCCCTCTGTGACCGGACGCAGCCCTGCTATGACTTCCGACAATTCCCTCTGTCCGTTTCCAGCCACTCCGGCGATCCCGAAGATCTCCCCTGCCCGGATCGACAGACTGATCTTTTTCATGGCGGGAAGGCCCCTGTCGTTTTTGGCGGACACACCTTCCATGATAAAGACCGGTTCTTTGCTGATGCGGTCCTGATCGTCATCCTTATGGGAAGCGTCCTGCTGCGGAAGAGTCCGCTCGCCGACAATAGCCCTGGTCAGGCGCTCCACTGTGGCCTCCGCTGCGGGAAGAGTATCCTCCACCCTGCCGTTTTTCAGTACAGTGATCCGGTCCGCGTTTTTCATGACCTCGTTCATCTTGTGGGAGATTACGATGACAGACTTGCCGCTGTCCGCCATTTTGCGCAGGGTGTCAAACATGCTCTGAGACTCCTGGGGAGTCAGGACCGCGGAGGGCTCATCCAGGATCAGCACTTCAGCTCCCTGATGCAGGAGCTTGATGATCTCCACACGCTGCTGCTCTCCCACGGAAAGCTGCCAGACATAGGCCTCGGGAGACACCTGCAGGTTATACTGGGCCGAGCACTCCCCGATTTCTTTTTCCATCTCGTCTCGATGGAGGAAGAAGGATTTTCTTCCCGAATATAAATAGACATTCTCCGCCACCGTCAGTGTGGGAATCAGCCGAAAGTGCTGGTGCACCATTCCAATCCCCAGAGCCACTGCGTCTTTTGGCGAATGAATGTCTCTGTGTTCACCCTTGTACCAGATCTCCCCGCCGTCAGGCCGGTAGATCCCGGTAAGGATGTTCATTAATGTACTTTTTCCCGCTCCGTTTTCCCCTAAAAGAGCGTGAATCTCTCCGGGGTATACGAAAAGATCGACATCCCGGTTTGCTGTCACAGAACCGAATGTCTTGGTGATATGCTTCATTTGAAGGATAGGATCGCTTTGTTTTTTCATTTAAATCCTGTTTTGGAAATCCTGTTAAAAAACCTGTTGTTATAAACAGGGCTCACCTTCCCGAATGGAAGAAGCCGCGCCCTGCTTTTTTTGACAATCCAGATTATACATTGTTTGTTGTACGAAAAAAAGCCTTCGAATAGAAGTATTCTTTTATTCTTTTATCTATACATGTCTGTGAAAAAACAGATCATGGGCACAACAATGAATAAACAGCAAGCAAACAGCCGCAAAGACGGATATACCCCCAATACCCGGTCTTGCGGACATTTTCTCAGAGCATGGGAAGGGCGACATTTTCATATACCACCACTTTGCCGCCGTGCTTGGTGCAGGCCTCGATCGATCCGTCCTGGGATATGACAAAGGCGACACTTCCCTCGACCGCATTGCAGAATCGATAAGCGGCACGGTGACGCATCCCGTTGTCCTTAAATTTTCTGGCCTCGTTTTCTGTATTATCGTACTCCATAAAGCACATGGACGGACTCCTGTCCCCCATCTTGTCAGTAAGAGTCTCCGCGCCGAATCCCACCAGATCGAAATCCTTTGTCAGGACGACCGATCCGTCGACCGCGGAAAATCTCGCGATCAGATTGGCATAAGTGATAATATTCTTCTCTCTGGCATTTGTCGGAAGATCACCGTACTTGTCTTCATATCCGAAGAGAAATTCGGTCGGCATAGGATATTTCAGGTCGATGAGTTTTGCGCATGACTGTGCGGAAGGTACGATCAGCATCGCTCCCCCATGGCCGATTTTAGTCATCATCCAGAGGACTCTGTAGAGGAGCTTCAGCCTTTCCCTCTCGGGAACGCTCCCGCCGCTCTTGAGTTGTTCAGCCACCAGCGTAGATGTGAATGTGTCAGTCCTGAAGCAGACAGTGCTGCCCGCGCTGTAGACCAGGAAAGTTGCCTCTCCGAAACATGCCTCGATCTCCCCGGGGGAACTGACGAGCAGATTGGGGATCCTGGGCATCCTGTTGCCGGATACCAGCTCTTTTGTGATAATCTTTTCCCACGCTGTGTACGCCCCGATTACTCCGACTGCCTTAAAGGGCCTTTTACTTATGTCCACCACCAGGTAACTCATGTCGGGATTCAAGGCAGGAGCCAGTTTGTGGATCTCTCTTTTATTGAACTCAATCGGTTTTTTGAAAAGAAGCACATGCGCGTAGAGATAGGCTTCCAGGTATTCCGACTCGGGGTTGATAAAACACACTCTGAAGGCCGGATATCTGCCCTCCTCACGCATACAACTGACATTGACGAGAATCTCACAGACCTCCGCCAGATCTTTCTTCGGAGGAAGCTGCTGTTCGTCTTCGACATTGATGAATGTCTTTTCATAAAATTTATAGATTGCATTGACAAAGGTTGTAATACTACTACTCATTCTGTCACCCCCGAAAATGTCAGTTCAGGACTTACCTGCAAGTCCTGTGCTTCGGCCGTGGTCTGCTCTTTTTAAATATATGCCTTTTTAAATATACGCTTTTTTAAGTATATGACAATCTATTATACCATAAAGAAAAAAAATACATAGCAGAAGATGCTGTTTGCAGGGAGTTTCCGTGAATAGTTTCCATGAATTCCGTGGATTTCCCGGATTATATGATTCACCGGGAATCACCATAAATTACCGGAAATTTTTACGAAGTTTCAGGGTGTTTCCCCCATCACCCTGCTTATGAATGTGGGCAATGTGCCCACGCTCTTCTACATTTTTCTGAAAGAATTATCTGTCATTACCTTGTCCGAGGCTGCAATTGGGCATATAATTTAATTGATACACT
>Ga0256407_10009835_pt1 | contig 13573 bp, 20 predicted proteins | sample RumenRJG_04DNA_FD_193489 | JGI IMG/M metagenome (GOLD analysis project Ga0256407, IMG submission 193489) | Bovine rumen microbial communities from Lethbridge, Alberta, Canada - RJG_04 | ecosystem: Host-associated > Mammals > Digestive system > Stomach > Rumen | place: Canada: Alberta... | reverse complement strand
CAGGCATGGTCGGGGCAAGCACAAAAAATTGGAGCGGCCTCGGTCTGAGGTCGCCCCGTATGTTTGCTGAGATTTTGCGACGGGATTCTGATTATGCGTATTGCTCTAAATAATATGTAGTGAAATCATAATTCTTGTAGTAGTCTACAAAGTCATCAACTATAATATCATCAATGTACCATTCGCCAAGTTGTCCATTTTCACAACCATAGATATATTCATATATTGATATATTGTCAATGTTGAAAAATGCCTCATAGTATTTGTGATATTTACCTTTTAAACCTTTAAACTTAACATATAAATGTACTGTGTGTCCCTTGTGTTTAAAACTGTACTCTCTCACTTCACTGTTAATCCTTGTAATCATAATCATTCCCTCCTTTAATTATACATAATACCAAATTGTAAAGCAGCCCCAACTATTTCCGTATGGCGCGTCGTTGTGTGCGGGGTGATGTTTACGCATATAATACGACTGATTCTTGTTAATCTCATTTGTTATTCTCTGTGCTTCTTCAATTGTCTTTGCGGTTCTAAATGTTAACCTTTTACCTCTAACGTTTGCCATATTGTCTCCATTCTCCACTTTACGCCGTGGCGCGTTGCTTATCTTTATCTTGATTACATTCTATCAAAACTTTTTTATATTGTCAAGCATAAAATTAAACTTTTTTTATTTTCTTTTGTTGCAGTATTTCCAGGGGTTAACATTTCTTTCTTCATATATATTTCCATTAAAATATATATTTTTTGTTTCAAATTTTAAAATATCTAATTCCACCCACTTGTTCAATCTTTCGATAGTCTGATTTTTCTCAATTGTTCTTACCATATTGTCTCCATTCTCCACTTTACGCCGTGGCGCGTTGCTTATCTTTATCTTGATTACATTCTATCAAAACTTTTTTATATTGTCAAGCATAAAATTAAACTTTTTTAAAAAATTTTTTATAAATATATATTGACATTATTATTTTTATATGTTATTTTAGCATTATCAAAAACAAAGGAGGTCTCAAAATGAACCAAAACAATTTAACAGCGTCCATTGATGATATCCATATTTTGGCCGAGTCGCTCGCTGAAACTATGGATAACATAATGAACAAAACAAGCAACACACTCAAATACAGACACTGGAGAATTAGAAATGTCTGGAAAGATTTTTTCATTCATAACAGTTTTGAAGATGAATATACTGCAAATATTTATTATATGTTCAAGACTGCAATCAGTTATCATATTGAAAGTATGAGTGAGGATGAAACAAATCAATATCTTAAAACGGTTTTGAAAATGATGAAGGAGATTTAACAATGAAAAAATATGGAGTAAAACGTGGAAAATTCCACGGGCGTTCTAAACTCATAAGAGTTTTTGATACCTATGAGCAGGCCGAAGCCTGGATAAAGGAAAACATCAAGGAAATCAAAATTAATGAACATTATTACATTGACATTGTAAAGGAGGTCCACCATGGAACTTGTTGAAGAAATTAAAAAATTACGGGATATGATGGACGAGTTTTATGAACTCACCACCCGTAGCAAATACGAGAGCAATCTTTATTTAGAAATTGACGAACAAATTAATAAAATTATGGGTATCGCGATGAGTGAAGCCGTTAAAAAGGAGGTATAATTATGAATATGTTTGATGGATTATTCGGAGAGAGCTTAGTTAATCTCGATGCAGCAGACGCGTCCTGGAATGATAAAAACGGTCCTTTTGTGAGAGGTGAAGACCTTGATATTAATAATGATGAGCTTGTAAAAGAGCTTACGGAGTACACGTTCAGAGCACCTGTTCCACAGAAGGAGAAATGAATATGAAAGATTTACAACAATATATTAATAGTCAACTTCAAGGGTCATCAATAATTGATACCGCAATATCTCAGATATTCAATACAAGTCCAATTGACATGAAAATTCAAGAGATTGAATATTTATTGGACAGGGAACATTGTATGAGTTTTGCTTGCATTTTCGACCCGAGAAGTATGAACTTTAATTTTCGCGTAGAATTTGGCGAGGAACGTTACACTGGAGCAATTCCTGATGCTGTGATGAGAAGCGAACCTGCACCGATTATTGTCAACTCAATTATTGATATGGTTTGGGATGCGAAGGTTCGTGCATTTAACCAAATTGACCCTGAATGGATTGTTGATAACGAAAATAAACAGGCATTTTTAGACGCAGCTATGGACTACGGTTTTGTATAAGGAGGTTAATATATGAGCTATTTAATATTACTTATGATTCTGGTAGATATGTGTATCAACCTTGCTATCCTCAGATTCGTAAGCAGACCAAAGGAACCATCATTTGATGTATCAGATGAGTATCAAAAACAACTTAAATCTTATAGGAGCATAGTGAGAAGCAATGAGAAAATTATTAGAGAACTTAAGAAAAAGGAGGAGCAAAAAGATGAGCAAAAAGATATGGTACAGGTTGTTGAGCAAAGACGGTTCTATTGATGTAACGTTCACGAGTTACACTATGATGCAAGCTTATTGGAGAAAACTTTCAACAGCACAAGCACTTCAATGTCACTGGGAGGTATTTGAAAAATGAAGTACAAAGTCTATCAAATTAGCCTCTGTGACGAAGCTACCCTCATGTGTGCATTCGAAGATGAGGACCGCGCTAAACAGTTCAGAAATCTCATGTATATATGTGATGAACGTTCCAGAGCAGGCGGTGAGCCAATAGAAATGTTTAGATATGTTATTATATATGATTGAAATGGAGAGCACTAGATGATATAATGAAGATAGGCTCCATCATGAGTGGAGCCTAATATCATCTAGGAAAGGAGGAGAAAATCTCATTATGGCGAAGAAAAATCTATTACCTTCATTTAACAATCCCAGAAGACGAATCCGTAAACCTTCAAAAACCAAAAGATATCTCGGCAATAATTACTCAGAGCTTTTGAGAATCGAACAACAAGGACCTCGTAATAGAGAAGAAAGAAGAGCCTTAGAAAAGTATTATAGACGTAGTGGCAAAGGTAAATACTATAAGCCCGCTGGCATGAGCACAAGTAAAGGTGCTCTCAAGTCTACAGAAGCAACACTCAGTGAAGCCACATCTGCTTATAAGAGTAACAAGTTAAAGAATCTGAGAACAGCTGAATCACGCAACGAGGTTGAAATTAAAAATCTCACAAATGAGATAGAACTGTCCAACAAAAGAGCTGCAAGAGCCCGAGATTTCTTCAATGAAGAAAAGAAAATAAAAGCTGAGTTTACAACATCTGCAGAAGAGATAGAGAAAGCTCGTAGATATAGAGATGAGAGCATAGGCAATCAGATATATGAACAGGTTGAAGCTATATATGCTCAGGAAAGACAGGATGAGTTAGAAGATAAATACGCAGCTGAACAGATAAGAGATTTAGCTAGACGTGACGAAGCAGAAGTAGAACTCTTCCCCGAATCAAGTCCATCTGAAATAAAAGCCGCCCGATTAAATGAGGCGCTTGATATAGCTACAGAGCTTCAGAAGGATTTTAAGTATGGTAACGGTAAATATACCCAGTATCTTGAACCATTATTAAAGAGATTGGATGAGTTGGGATATGATTATGATTTAAAACAATTTGAAGGTAAAAACTTTTTGTATCAAAATGTACGTTTTAAAGAGCTTCCAGATGACGCAAGGGTTAATCAGCTTGTTGATAAGATTTTATCTCTTAACTATTCATCATATGAAAACTATCAAAATATGTTAGAAGAAAACGCACAAGCTGCAGGTATTACGGGTGTTGAGAACTTTGCAGTACTCGCCTCAGTCATGGAATCATCTGCAGCGTGGCAAATTGCTAAGAAGAATGCACCAGATAGTGAGCAGATAAAAACAAACTGGGTTAGACTTTATGATATAGCAGAGGAAGCTTATACGGAAGGGTTGTTAGATTTATTTATAACCGAAGTCATAGCACATCCAGATGATTATACACTTGATAAGGCTGAAGAACTTATCACAAATGCACTGAAAGGAGATTAACAAATGAATAGCATTCCTAACCAATGGCCAGATTTATATGATGTTAAGTTCAAATTTGAAAAAGGCTCTTTCAATTCTTATTCATGTCAGACCCTCATGGCGTTTGACATAGAAACATCCAACGGTTGGAGGCAACCCGATGGGACCGTCATCGGGTTCGACCACGACCGTTACAACTCCGACGAAGAATACAAGAATATGATAGACCTCGGTGAGCCCGTCTCCTTACTTTATGTATGGCAGATTGCTATTGAAGATGCAGATGATATTAAAGTCTTTATGGGAAGGACATGGGAAGACTACCTTGACTTCGTTGATATGCTTACGAAAGAAATCAGAAGACAAGCTATCTATGGTCAAGAGTCAATATATAGAGAAGCAGAGATAACATATTCTCAGGAAGTGAAACACTCAGTCTCTTGTAAAATCTATATCCACAACGCGGGATTCGAGTTCCAACATCTCCGCAACATCTGGGAAGATGAGTTTGCAGGCAAAGGTCGTGGACGCAAGGCTAAGTATGGAAATGTCTTTGCACGTAATTCACGCAAGCCATTAAAATTTTCCGTCAATGTCAACCGTGTTAGGATTGAACATCGTGATAGTCTTGTACTCACTCAGAAATCTCTCAAGGCTTGGTGTGAAGATGAACACCTTCCCGTACAGAAGCTTGATGAACCGAAGGACTACTATCTTGTCATCCGTACTCCCGACACAGAACTTACAGACGAAGAAATCAACTACTCTATTAATGATGTAGTTTCTATGATATATGGGCTTAAGAAATACAGAGATAAATATCAGAAGCTCGGCAACATTCCTCTTACCCAGACGGGAGCTGTCAGAGCTAAATGCAAAGAGCGTGTATGTTTAGCTAACCCTGGTTGGGCTGAGAAGTGTGCACAGATTACAAGAAACTATACACCTCAGGACTTCAGAAACTTATGCCAGCTCTTCCAAGGTGGATGGACTCACGCCAATAAAATGTATGTAGATGAGCTTGTTAAAGATGTTAAGTGTTTTGACTTCGCCTCATCATATCCTGCAGTCATGACAACAAGGACCTTCCCCGTCTCAGAGTTTGAACAATGCGACGTAAATGAGTTCAGTACTCTGGAGCAGCAAGATATCAACCACGCAACATATCACTGGTATGCAAAGATTAAAGTCACAGAGTTTACATCAAAGCTTGATAACTCATACTGGTCGTTATCAAAAGTATGTGTTGAAGACCGTCCCTTAATTAAAGACCAAATCGTAGACAACGGTCGTCTTTATTATGCATCTGAGGCAACCATCCTTGTATCAGACCTTGACTGGGACACATTCAAACAAGCATATAAATATGAATCAGTGGAAGTGTTGGAGCTTTATAAATCAGAAGCTGGATATCTCCCATTAGAACTTATCCTCACTATCCTTGAGTACTTCCAGTATAAGACCAGTCTCAAGGGAGACATTGAAAAGGAAAGTCTTTACAATGAAAGTAAGCAGTTCATCAATAGCATCTATGGATGTGCTGTGACCAAGATTGTTACAGACTTAATCACATTCGACGGTGCAGGTTGGGACACAACAAAGTTTAATGATGACCTGTTTTATGATACAGTTCATTCAGCAACTGCAGATAATACATTCTTAGCATACCAGATGGGTATCTGGGTTACAGCTTGGGCCAGACATAATCTCTGGGATTTTATACTGGAAATGGACAGAAGGATAGTCTACTGTGACACAGATAGCATCAAAGGTTTATTCGATGAAAATGACCTGAAGTTTGTGGAAGAATATAATAAAAACATTGCAAAGATAGAGGAAGAAGTGGCAAACCATCTCGGCTTTGACAAAGAACTTTACACAGCAACAACCAATAAAGGTAAAGTAAAACGTCTCGGTATCATGGAGCGTGAGGATGATTGCCAGGAATTCAAGACCTTAGGAGCTAAACGTTATGTAGACCTTGTTGATGGCAAGATACACTGCACGATAGCAGGACTCCCAAAGAAAGCAGGAGAAGCAAAGATTAAATCCGTAAGTGATTTCAACAATAAAATGGTGTGGAGTACTAAAGAGAGTGAAAAACAGATAGCCATGTATAATGACAATCAGAAACCATGCATCTGGAGAGATAGAGATAATCATCCGTACAAGTCAAATGATAAGTATGGAATATGTATTCAACCTACAACATTTGACTTGAGTATGAGTAGTGAGTTCATGAAGTTCCTTATGACATTAGCTACAGGTAAGATTGATAGAAACGACGAGTTCTTCAGTGACATGCCGAGTTATTTATACTAAGACAAAAAGGAGCCCTGGGTGTATGGCGTCACCCAGGGTTTGCATATGAATGGAGATTTTTGTTGAGCATTCCTATAATTATACTACCACATCTTTTAGAATGTGTCAAGTAGCATTCTTTGAATTGCATTATCAGATACTCTAACCCTTCCCAAGTAGAACCAGTCACGTATACGCTTCACAACAAGGTTAGTCTTAAGCAGTGGAAGGTTAAGGTCCCCGTCAAGTTTCACATTGTAAATATACTTGCAAGAGTTATCAACCTTACGTGAGATATAGAGATATCCTACAGAAGGATACTCAACCACAGCGAATTTCTGATTATCATATGCAAGTGTGCATATATAGAGGGCACGACCGAATGAATCAGGCTTACATACTAACGAGTTATTATCACCCAACCAAGCATTGCTAACATACTCAGCAGTGTTCTTACCGTGAGCTCTATTCATAGCATTCTGCATGTGTCTATCAGCCAGTCCCTGTACTGTAACATTCTCATAAATACATGTGTCCGTCTTAATGGACTTAGTGTTACTCTGTATCTTTGAGTTTAGTTTTATACCAGGAAGGGCGAAGTAAGGATTACCAATGTTAATACAGTTGGCTGTCATTATAATAGGGAGGTCTTCAATTTTACCGTTGACTGTATCGTAGATTGTCTTCATCAAGTCCGTCTCATCTGTTAAGTACTTACCGTCAAGCGGCATGAACTCATCCATATAAAAGTATCGCACGTTAGACGACTGGAAGATACCACGATACTGTTTGATTGATTTTGCGTTTTTGAGTGGCACTACATAACCACATATATCTTGAACCTTTTCCTCGCCCTTACCAGTTTGCCTGTAAATATAGGAGAACACGTTCTCTTGTTTCTTTTCATAGACTATAGTATCTGGATAGTTATCAGCAAGCATACAGTCGAAGATACCCTCAGCTATATGTCCAAGCTCTTTAACCTCACGAACAAATACTATAAAACGTTCTCCCTCTTCAATATAATGTTTATACAAATACTTTGCAGAACTGTAGGTCTTACCACATCCACGTTCTTTATCTTCAGACACAGCGAAGACATACGCTAAGTGATTTTCCTTAGCGTAGTCTATCATGTGTGATATATCGAAGTAATTATCATATACCTTAGCCATCTGTAGCATCTCCTTGTATCATTCTTACACCTTTATCAAACATTGCCTTGATAAACTGTGCTACAGGAAGCATCGAGTGGATAACTTTACAATCCATAGTTTTGATATAAGTTGTCTGTTTACCATTCAATGTCTGCCAGTGTGGAACATCTGTTGCGGTGTTAGAACCGTGTACGTAGTTAATGACTCTCGGTATTCCACATCTTCCTGAACTATAGCCGTAGTTACTAAAATATTGGTCATACTGAGCAAGTATCTGAGGATGTAGTGATACTCTCATGAACAGTATATCACAGAAACAGTTTATATTGTAGTTAAGAACACCATCGCCATTGATAGGATGATAAATGTTTGCAGCGTATGCAGGTTTTGTATACTCATAGTTTCTATAAACTGCATTATTAGTATTACCTGAGAGGACTTGGTATGCATCCTGATTCATACCCCACTCGTTCTCTCTTCTACCTTGGTTGATATCATGCTGAGCACCACCTGACATAAAGTCCCAACCAGTCTTAACCATTTTACCTAATGACTCTATAAAAGCTATAGGGTTAGATGTCTGTGCAGGTATGCTACCTATGAACTCAACAGCACTAGCAATCTGTTGAGCTATTTCACCGTAACCTTCCAGGGATTGCTGTTGCATATCATATGAATATTCCAATGTATTATTACCTATGATACTATTTGCAATAGCAGCCATCTGAGATTTGAAACCATCTATATCATATGGCAAGCAAGGGAACTGTGAGAATACCATACCTTCTACAGAGTTCATCCCACTCATGATGTTATGTGGCGACATACCGATTGCTTTATAATCAACAGGTGCAATAAGTAAGTTAGGTTTCTCAACTATATCCATGGACAATCCAACAATACTATTACTATCTGATATTTGTACTGTTCTGAAGTCTTCAATTCTCAACTCTTTTATATCGCCATTAGGAGCTATCAATCTGTAGTATGAGAACGGGAATAAATCCAGCTTCTTATTAACAACATTCTGTCCTGAAGCTGTAGCCATCTCAACTCTGAATCCAACACTGTTCACATCAGCACCACTGAGCAACATCAACCCAGCAGGAAGACCATAGACACCTAAGATACAATCAAGCTTGTCAACCTGTGTGAACCAGTCAAGGAGTGAGGAAGCACTACCAGCCTGACTTGGGTCATAGTACACGTAGTTAACAGGGGTTTTCATCCTGCTACTTGTGAAAGGTGCTTTATGTCCGTCAATATCCCACTGGTCACCAGTGGATTGATACGGTTGGGAATAAGATGTATCTAACACATTCGAGAATCCAGTATCAACAGTGCTGAGATAAGTACAAGTTTCTCTGGTAAGAGAAAATGCACTCAAATCACTACGTCTTACATACGTAGGATTTAATATTGACCATGTATACGCAACATTCTTAAGTATTGTAGATAAATCAATTGAAGGTGGATTGTTAGGATTGCTTGTATCCAAATCTTTAAGATTAATATTGGAGAATACAATCAGCACACCAATACCGTCGTTCAAACCGTACTGCTGTGTTGCTCTAACTCCAACAAATGCACCGTCTTCTAAAGCTGAACCAGCACCAATCTCATAGAAAGGTTTCTCAACATCTCTACCAACTGTTAAGCTTTCAGATGTTTTAAACTCAAGAATGGACTGGTCGTACGGATTAGCTTCCGCCTTATCCCAATCGGCCTGTGAAAGATGTTCACGTTCAATATACATATCCTGGAATGTTACATCAAACATCCAGGTCTGCCAATAATCAATGACATACGATATCTCAGTACACTCATTGTTTATATAATCATAATCAATTATGCGAGCATAGATTGTTTTATTATCGAATGATGGATTTACAAACGAAAGATAGTTACAAGCCGATACAATCGAGCCTGTTTTTTCAACGCGAAGTCTTCCAGTCTTTCTAACTACTGTACATGGAGTGTAGACTCCTTGAGGATGTATTTTAGAGTGAAAGTAAGCGGCCTGGTTTGTAGCATTCTTAAAAACAAGCTGCTCATCATTATCAATATCAACACCTGTATAAAGTGTTATGGTACTATCAGGTACAATACGCATAATAGAAAACCTCCTTTTCTATCAGTATACTATATTTATGCATCATCGTCAACGTTGTCTCCGTACTTAGCGATGTTCTCGTTCTTTGCCTTCCAATAATAAAACCCAAAAGCTGTGCTTGCTAGACCAAAAACCCCACCTATTAAATATTCAAGCGGGCCTGCGTCATGTAAAACAAACACAGCTACAACAGTGACTATGGAGATAAATATCACCATAGCCACCGAGAATTTTAATAGTTGTTTACTTGTCTCTTTCCTCTTTCTGGGGTAGTTCGCATACTTTCTCATATAACACCTTTATAATACCATTACCACCTAAGCCGAGATATGGTCTAAATACATATTCAACGTTCTGAAGTTCAGCTGGTTCGATATACCCTCTATCGAGATAGTATGTCAATCTTTGATAAAGTACATCATGACCTAAACCTAAGAGCATTTTCTTTTCAGCACTTGCTTTCTCCGTACGGAGTTTAATGAACTCAATCAAGAACGACCAAATACCTGAACCTATTAATGTTATTATTACGGGGAAGATATAATCACTCATAGTTTCACCCCTTCTTCAACATCTGATTAACAAGTGCCTGGACTTCTTTATAGTCATAACCTGCTGCGGCAAGTTTCTTCTTTCTCTCGTTTCCATTACCGTACAAACCCATGATAACTTCATGAGCTACTACTTTCAAGTCGCTCTTCTCTTTATCAACAGGTTGTACGGGTGTTTTGATAAGTGCAGCAACTCCACTGTCGTATCTAGCAAGTCCTAACTTATTTACTGTACTATAGAGGGTGTTCACATAGCTTGAACTTGTAGCATACCCATCGGCCTTCAAAAACTGAGCATATTGTAAAGGAGTAAGAGCTTCTTTAAGATTAGAATATCTCTTAGTGGATATGAAATCATAATAACCCTTGACACCTTCTTCTACAGTGTCATAAGCTCTGAAATTATCCTTGATGGTTGTGAGTGTTCCAACTGAATACTCTTCTTTGGTCTTCATGTTGACACTCTTACCTTTCCACTTACTACCACATTTAAGACCGAAGAAATTATTATATCCAGCTGATAATTTTGACTGGCCATAATTCGACTCTATGACAGCCTGAGCAATAGCTGTAGAGAAGACTTTATATCCTCTCTTCTTTCCTTCTTCAACAACGAGTGGGGCAATTGTTTCAACAAACTTACTTTTTGGTATCAACATCTTCAGTCACCTCTTCTCTTATCTTTTCAACAACTGCTTCATAATCGGCTCTGTTGTTGAAGTGTTTAGCTCTTATCATCTCGTGATGAAGTACTACTAATCTTAAATACTGAGCTTCTTCTTTCTTGGTCATCTTAGCCATGATGTTATCCTCCTTATGCTATATCTAAATCTACTACTGCTGTTTTAGTACCGTATCCCATACCGTTCGCATATCCAATAATCTCGGGTGATGATAAGTTACTATCAGCGAAAATAAGTGAACCGCTACTTTGTATATTTCTAAAAGCCTGAGCACTTTCAATATCAGATATAGGTGTAGTATTTCCTACATAACTCTGATAGTTACTATTTGTGACTAAATCAATTCCTACCTGATATGGATTGGCCTTTGTACTATCCTTTATATGATATACATTGCTATCATTGTTTTTAATATACCAAACATAGGCGCAAGCCCAACTTGACAGATTATGTGAACATACAAATTTTACATTATTAGCTGCAGTGACAAAAACACCCTGTCCAGTAGAAAATGTATGTAGTCGTAACATAACAACCTGATACGACGAGCCTGTTCTTGACACAAAAACTAATTTATTTCTTAATGTCCATGCAGGTGAAAATTGCCTCGGGTTGCAGTCAATAAAGGCTAACGTAGAACTACTAGAGCTTGGCACTGCACGTTGATACGTCAACACATTACTACTAGCTACTATTTCCGTATCACCCATAATTTTCTTTTTCTTCGGTAAATATATAAAAGGTTTCTTATAAAAAATAGCCATGATATTTCTCCCTATAAAAGATAGGAACAATGCCACCGAATCAAGTTGGCTAACAAGACGATTGTACGGCACTATATCTCAAGTGACCTACCCGCACAATACAGACGGTGTACATTGTCCTATCCATATTATAACTTAGGGTTGAACGTTTGTCAATTCATTGATACGCTCTTCAAGAGCAGTTATGCGCTCTTCCTGTTGTTCAATTACTTTCCACATGTAGTTCTGTCTCTGTCCATAAGTGAGACAGTCCTGGAAGCTTGTAGGTATAACAAGCTGCGGTGGGAATTTAGGGATTGTGTACTTTCCGTCCATTTTTGTTTCCTCCTTATACTCCGTTATCAATACGAATCATTGATGCTGAATCAAAACAATAAATTTCCATATTCAAATATCCACTGCTATAATATAAATTGTAAGAACCTATTATTGTTGGTAAACTATTATATAAGTAGTCTGAATATACAACACCGAAAACATTTAAATTTGAAAAGTCTTCATTTACTGGTATTGTCAATCTAAATTTATCACCATTGGATGTTGTTGCATTCATATTGCCACTTAAACCAACAAGAAATTTATTGCTACTACCTTCAAATAATATTCTTACAGTTATGTCACCTGAAAATGTTATAGGGTCCCATGTATGCCAACTTGGTGAATATGATTCTGCTGTAGTGTTATTAACGTTAAAAGACTTAATATAGAACTGTGCTCCACCGCCTGATGGGGTAGCCCACTTAGTAGCATAATCAGTGGAACCGTCTTTAGTGAGAACCTGACCATCTGTACCACCGCTAGGAACACCAGGTCCTGCAGGTCCAGTAGCACCAGTGCTTCCCTGAGCTCCTTGAGGTCCTCTAGGACAAGTTATATCATAAGTGTTATTGTTGGTCAAGGTTATGGTATAGACGTTATTACCGCTCGCGTCTGTCTCCTTGAATGTTACAGAGGAAATACCAACACCATCAGTACCGTTTGTACCGTTGGTTCCAGCAGGTCCCTGCTCACCCTGAACACCTTGAATACCCTGAATACCCTGCGGACCCTGAGGTCCCTGAGCACCGTCATATATATCTTCAGATGTGGTTCCATTCTCATCGGTTACAGTAAGAGTTGTGACAGTACCAACTTTGGTGACTGTAACTATAGGAGAGAAACCATCAACACCATCTGTACCATCAGTACCATCAGCTCCAGCGGCTCCAGTAGCTCCAGTAGCACCAGTTGGACCCTGAGGTCCAGTGGCTCCAGTAGCTCCCTGAGGTCCACGGTTAGCCGTGAATGTGTATGTCTGACCATTTGAAAGTGTGACAAGATAAACATTATTTCCCTGAGCGTCTTCGTGGTCGAATGATATATCAGATATACCTACACCATCCTCACCAGTACCAGGCAGTCCCTGAGGCCCTTGTGGTCCCTGAGGACCTTGTGGTCCCGTAGCACCTGTCTCACCTTGAATACCTTGTATACCCTGAGGTCCTTGTGGACCCTGAGCTCCTGTTTCACCCTGAGGGCCCTGCGGTCCTTGAGGTCCGTGTTCGAGTAACGCTTCAGTGGTTCCGTTGGCGTCTGTTATTTCAATAACAGCTCCTGCTGCAGTCTGTGTTACAGTTGCAATAGGAGAGAAACCGTCGGTGCCGTTTGTTCCGTTCTGACCATCTTGTCCAGCGGGACCTTGAATACCTTGTATACCCTGAGGACCTTGTTCACCCTGCGGACCAGTAGCTCCAGTCTCACCAGTAGGTCCTTGTTCACCAGTAATACCCTGAGGACCCTGAGGTCCACGTTCTACGAAGAATGTCTGAGTAGTATCATCTGTTAAAGTTACAACAACGTCAGTTCCTGTAGGTCCTACAGTGCCGACAATTGACTTGATGCCTCTTCCATCCTGTCCGCCTTCAAGAGTTGCAGTTATGGTTGTTGTTCCGTCAGGATTGTCGGTGAGGGTGATATTGTCACCCTCTACCAACTTATTCTGCTTATGGAGATATAACCATATA
>Ga0256407_10009834_pt1 | contig 13573 bp, 7 predicted proteins | sample RumenRJG_04DNA_FD_193489 | JGI IMG/M metagenome (GOLD analysis project Ga0256407, IMG submission 193489) | Bovine rumen microbial communities from Lethbridge, Alberta, Canada - RJG_04 | ecosystem: Host-associated > Mammals > Digestive system > Stomach > Rumen | place: Canada: Alberta | collected... | reverse complement strand
GTCGAACTGCGGGATGTCCTTAGGCAGTTTCTTGCCCCTGACCTCGATGCCGCATCCCATGACACGGATGAGGTCCATGATGATATCCGATGCAAAAACGCTCTGCAGGGACGCCTTCTGGATGTTGAGGATCTTGCCCCTGATCGGCATGAGTGCCTGGTACTCAGGGTCGCGCGCAGTCAGCAGGCTGCCCAGAGCGGAATCGCCCTCGCAGATAAATAGCTCTCTTCTCTCAGGATCCTTGCTGCGGCAGTCGACGAACTTCTTGACCTTGTTGGTAACATCCGTCTTCTCCATGAGTTTCTTCTTGACCGTGATGCGCTGGCTCTCGGACTGCTCGCGGCTCCTCTTGTTGATCAGCACCTGCTCGATTATCTTGTCCGCATCAGGCTTGTGCTCGATGAACCATATCTGCAGGTTGGTCTTGATCAGGTCTGCCAGGAACTCCTGGATGAACTTGTTGTTGATCGCCTTCTTGGTCTGGTTCTCGTACGAAGTCTGGGTCGAGAACGAGTTGGTGACCAGAATCAGGCTGTCCTGTATGTCGCCGAAGGTCAGCTTGGCCTCCTTCGCGGTGTACCTGTTGCGTGCCTTGAGCTCCTTATCGAAGGCCGCGACAAAAGCGCTCTTGACTGCCTTGTCCGGCGACCCGCCGTGCTCGAGGTACGATGAGTTGTGGAAATACTTGAGCTCCTGCGTCATGTTGCTGAAGCAGAAAGCAATATCCGCCTTCACCGAGTACTCGTCCTTGTCCGCACGGTCGCGGCCCCTGCCCTCGCCTGAGAACTGGAACGGAGTCGTCATCGCCTCATCCTGTGCCAGCTCGTTGACATAGCCGAGAATTCCCTCCGGATATAGATAAGTCTCAGTATAACCATCTCTCTCATCCGTAAAGTTTATAGTCAGGCCTGCATTCACTACAGCCTGCGTTTTAAGCATATCGACTATTGTAGCCTGCGGTATTTCTATTTCCGTGAAGACTTCCAGATCTGGCTTCCAGGTCTGGATGGTACCTGTCCGCTGATGCTTCTTTGCCTTTGTTATCTCAAGCTCAGATGCTGGCAGACCTTTCTCGAAGTGCATCCTGTAGACTTTCTTATCTCTTCTCGACTCAACGTCAAACCACTCTGATGAGCACTGGCACGCCATTGCGCCAAGTCCGTTCAAGCCCAGAGAATAGGAGTAATTATTATCAAAATATTTACCTCCGCTATAAAATTCTGTGTATAAAAGTTCAAAATTATAGCGTTCTTCGTTCTTATTCCAGTCTAAAGGAATGCCTCTTCCGAAGTCCTCAACTGTAATTGAGTTGTCTGCATGAATGGTGAAGTTGATCGTATCTCCGAATCCTGCTCTTGCTTCATCAACTGAGTTAGACAGTATTTCGAAGGCGGCATGTATGCATCCGTTTATATCAGCGGAGCCTAACATTACACCGGGCCTGAAACGGATCGCTTCAACCGGTTTCAATGAGGTTATTGATTCATTTGAGTACGAATCTTTCAATGAGCTCATTCTTATACCTTTCTATTTCTTCTAAGTTCCACAAAACTACATAGTTCAGGTTGTTGTCTTGTGCTGCTTTTCTTTTCTGAGGATCACTGACTGTCCAGACATATATAGCTGCGCTGTAAAGGTCTTTTCCTTTTGTTCTTTCTCTCCACAGGGCAAGTTTCTCAAGATCTGCCGGATCATTTTCGTTAAACCAGTGAAATCCATGCACAAAGTAAAGGTTTAACTCTATAAACAAGTCCAGTGACCTTATATAGAAATCACAGGCGAATGGATACCTGGGATCATCCCCATGCTGTCTTTCAACATCTTCTTCTCCGAATACCGCCAGCAGAAATTCATGGAAGTCATCTTCCGGTTTAGATGCATTGAAAGAGTTGTTCTTTTTGTGCGTTAAATATCTTTTCCTGTTTGCTGATTTTGTATGGCTTGCCCTGATCGTTTTCTCGAGATATGCCGGATTGGAGACGCCATATTTAGCAAGGTTTGTTTCCTTTATCTTTTCCTGAACCTCTTTGGAACTGAAAGGATTTTCTACCCCAAACCTTTTCCGAATTATGTTTACATACTCTTCAGACCCGAATGGGTTCGGCCCTAGCTCACAGCCAAACCGCTCGAGGTTAGTCTTTCTTCTGGTATTCTTTACTTCCTCTTTTTTTCGTTCTGACCAGGCGCCCTTTGTGGCAACCATGCTTTCGCTCGCACACTTCCTGCATCCGCCCCACATATCTTCCAGATGATAGCAGGCTACAGTGTTAAACAGTCCGTGCCTTTTGCATATAACATCTATCCTGTCATGCAGTATTCCTACATGGGTAGGTGCATAATCAAATTTATCTCCATGTATACTACGGGCTTTTTCTATAAACGATTCAGTGTCATATTTCCTGATTTTAAGGCTTATCTTTCTTGCACGTCTTTCATCTATACTGACCCATTCTGCCTTACACGCCTTGGAACAGGTCATGAGATATCCTCCGTACCTGTATGTCGTGGGTTTGCCGCAGATTATACAAACCCCGTCAGTCTCCTTCTTACAGAGGTTATCAAATACAGCCTTCGCTGATAGTCCATGTCTGAATCTTATATGCTGATAAAGTCCTCCGAGCGCTTCATATGTTTCATTGCAGTAAGGGCATACAGTCTTGCCATTTTCCTGCGTTACCAGTTCGGTCACTGTCCTGTACTCGCCTTTGATTACGGGATTCAGTCTTTGTCTGTTTACTGTATCCAGCCAGATATTATTAACTGCGTTCATCGGTGTTCTCCTTTTCTTATGGTATAAATAAAAAGCGCAAGGACTTATTTAAGCATCCTTGCGCACTTTTGCCTGCGTATGGCCCGGCTGGAAAAAGCCTGACTATTCAGATGCTTAATTATACCACGAAGCGGCTTTGAGAACAACCGTTCGCAATGTTTTCTCTGTATTTAATTGACAATGGGTGCAACTGCATGTCCTGCGAATTGCACCCGTAATGTCTCTATTCGCCGGTAACTATTTGTTATCGGTAGTTTCTGCTATTCTTCTTCGAGATCCTCTGCCACGAGGTCTTCAGCGTCAGCCTCAGCTGTGAATTCAACGTCTTCAGCCATTTCATCCGCACCCTCTGCATCGGCGTCGCTGTCGTCCCCAGGTCTGCCCTGGTTCTCTTCGTCAACGACCTTGGCGAAGGATACGATGCGGCCCTCTTCATTGACTCTCATGATCTTGACGCCCTGAGTCGATCTGCCCGAAGTGCTTACTTCGTTGGCTCTGATCCTGATGATGACTCCATCCGAATTGATGATCATGACTTCATCTTCATCGTCAACAAGAGTTGCTCCGACGAGCTTGCCGGTCCTTGCGAACTTGGTCTTGTCGTAAGTTGCGACACCCTTGCCGCCTCTGGACTGCAGCCTGTACTCATCAAGCGGCGTCCTCTTGCCGTATCCGTTCTCGGAAATGACGAGCATCTTCCTTGTCTGGTCGATGTCGAGCTCCATGCTCACGACTTCGTCGCCCTTGTCGAGGAGGATAGCCCTTACGCCGCCGGCAGCTCTGCCCATCGGTCTGACATCCTTCTCGGAGAAAGCGATCGCTTTGCCCTCTTTAGTGACAACATAGATGTTCTCATCACCGCGCGCCTGAGCGACTGCGATGAGCTTGTCGTCCTCTCTGAGGTTGATCGCGATGAGTCCGGTCTTTCTGTTCGTGTCGAACTCGGACAGCGGAGTCTTCTTGATCGTACCCTGCTTGGTGACCATGACGAGGCACTCGTTAGCCGGGAAGTCCCTGATAGGAATGACAGCGGTGACCTTCTCCTCGCTGTTGAGGTTGAGGAAGTTGATGACCGGTGTGCCCTTGGCCGTCCTTGACGCCTCAGGGATCTGGTAAGCCTTGATCTTGTATACGCGGCCCATGTCTGTGAAGAACATCAGGTAGTCATGGGTGCTCGTAATGATCAGATCGCGGACAAAATCAGAATCGCGTGTCGTCAGTCCTACGATGCCCTTGCCTCCACGGCGCTGAGCCTTGTATGTGTCGGCCGGCACTCTCTTTATGTATCCGAGGTGTGTCAGCGTGATCGCAACATCCTGCTCCTCGATCAGCGACTCGTCGTCGAGGTCGCCTTCGAAAGCAACGATCTTGGTCCTGCGCGGATCCCCCCACTTTTCCTTGATCTCGAGCAGCTCGTCCTTGATGACTCCCATCAGGAGGTGCTCGTCAGCAAGGAGGCTCTTGAAGTAAGCGATCTTCCTCTGCAGCTCTTCATACTCAGCCTGGATCTTCTCGCGTTCGAGTCCCTGCAGGCGGGCGAGCCTCATGTCGAGGATAGCCTGTGCCTGGATCTCAGTGAGGCCAAAACGGATCATCAGCTTTTCCTTGGCGTCGTTGTATGCCGAGCGGATGGTCGCGATGACTTCGTCGATGTTGTCGAGCGCGATGATAAGTCCTTCGAGGATGTGAGCCCTGGCCTCTGCTTTGGCGAGGTCGAATCTCGTTCTTCTTGTGACTACGATCTTCTGATGCTTGAGGTACTCTTCGAGGATCTGCCTGAGGTTGAGAATCCTAGGCTCTCCGTCGACGAGCGCCAGCGTGATCATGCTGAACGAGGTCTGCAGCGCGGTGTGCTTGTACAGTCTGTTCAGGATGACATTAGGATTGACATCTTTCTTCAGCTCGATGACGATCCTGGTTCCTTCTCTGTTGGACTCGTCTCTGATAGCCGAGATGCCTTCGATCCTCTTGTCTCTTACAAGATCTGCCATCGATTCGATGAGTCTTGCCTTATTGACCTGGAACGGGATCTCGGATACGACGATCCTCATCCTGCCGTGAGCATGCTCCTCGATCTCACATACGGATCTTACGAGGACTTTGCCCTGACCGGTGAGATAAGCTTCCCTTGCGGCCTTCTTTCCGAGGATCATTGCTCCTGTCGGGAAGTCAGGTCCCTTGATTATATTGATAAGCTCGTCGATGTCGCAGTCCGGCTCGTCGATGAGCTTGACACATGCGTCGATAGTCTCGCCGAGGTTGTGCGGCGGGATCGATGTCGCCATACCTACGGCGATACCGTTCGAGCCGTTGATCAGGAGGTTAGGTACTCTGGATGGGAGTACTACAGGCTCCTGCTCCTCGCCGTCGTAGTTGTCCATGAAATCGACGGTGTCCTTCTCGATGTCTCTGACCATCTGCAGCGAGAACGGGGACATCCTTGCCTCGGTGTATCTCGAAGCAGCAGCTCCGTCGCCGTCGACCGAACCAAAGTTACCGTGGCCGTCGACAAGCGGGTACCTCGTGGAGAAGTCCTGAGCCATTTTGACCATAGCCTCGTAGATGGAGCTGTCTCCGTGCGGATGGTACTTACCCATTACCTCACCGACGATACGCGCCGATTTCTTGTGAGGCTTGTCAGGTGTGATGCCGAGGGAGTGCATGCCGTACAGGATCCTCCTGTGTACCGGCTTGAGTCCGTCTCTGACATCAGGAAGAGCACGGCCGACTATGACGCTCATCGCATAGTCGATATACGAGTTCTTCATCTCATCGTATATCTCGTGTTCTATGATCGTGCTTTTTTCTAACTTTTCTTCCATTTTATTTTCCTGTATTAAATATCAAGATTAACTACGTACTTCGCGTTCTCTTCGATGAATGCCTTGCGCGGCGGCACCTTGTCTCCCATCAGTGTGGTGAAGATCTCGTCGGCTGCTTCTGCATCGTCGATCGTGATCCTGACGAGGGTACGGTTGTCGTAATCCATCGTGGTCTCCCACAGCTGGTTGAAGTCCATTTCGCCGAGACCCTTGTATCTCTGGATCTCGATCTTGTTGTTGCCGCCTGCGGACTTGAGCTCTGCGAGGAGCTTGTCCTGCTCGGCATCTGAGTATGTGTACCAGATCTGCTTGCCCTGCTTTACTCTGAAGAGAGGCGGCTGGGCTGCATAGACATATCCGCCTTCGAGCAGCGGTCTCATATATCTGAAGAAGAATGTCAGCAGCAGTGTCCTGATGTGGGCTCCGTCGACGTCGGCATCGGTCATGATGATGATCTTGTGGTATCTCAGCTTCTCGATGTCGAATTCGCTGCCGATGTTGCAGCCGAACGCCGTAATCATGTTCTTGATCTCGTCTGAGCTCAGGACTCTGTCGAGCCTTGCCTTCTCAACATTCAGGATCTTACCTCTGAGCGGCAGAACGGCCTGTCTCGAACGGTCCCTTCCCTGCTTTGCGCTTCCGCCTGCGGAGTCACCCTCTACGAGGAAGATCTCTGACAGAGCCGGATCCTTCTCGGAGCAGTCTGCGAGCTTGCCCGGAAGCGATGTCGTCTCGAGGACCGAAGTCTTACGTGTGATCTCTCTTGCTTTGCGTGCAGCCTCACGTGCGCGCTGAGCCTTGAGGCACTTGTCGACAATGACTCTTGCCTGTTTTGGGTTCTCATCGAGGAAGTAGCTGAGCTGCTCTGCAGTGTTGGTCTCGACAAAACCCTTGACCTCTGCGTTTCCGAGCTTGGCCTTGGTCTGTCCCTCGAACTGCGGGTTGGTCAGCTTGACGGAGATGATGGCGGTGATGCCTTCTCTTACGTCGTCGCCCTGAAGCGCGTCCTCGTTGTCCTTGATCAGCTTGTTCCTGCGGGCGTAGTCGTTGATGGTACGGGTCAAAGCGGATTTGAATCCGACCTCGTGGAAGCCGCCTTCGTTGGTGTGGATGTTGTTGGCGAAGGACATGATCGTCTCGCTGTATCTGTCGGTGTACTGGAGAGCGACCTCGACAGAGTATCCCGGCTTCTCAGCTTCATAATAGAAGACTGTCGGGTTGACTGCGTCCTTGTTGGTGTTCAGATACTCAACGAACTCCTTGATTCCGCCTTCGAAATGGAAGTGGTCCTTCCTGCTCGGTGTGACTCTCTTGTCCTCGAGTGAGATCGCAAGGCCCTTGTTGAGGAAAGCCATCTCGCGGAGTCTTCTCTGGAGTGTCTCGTAGTCGTATATCGTCTCGTCGAAAATCTCGCCGTCCGGCCAGAACCTTGTCTTCGATCCGGTCTTGCCGTCCGAATACTCACCGATAACCTTGAGCTCGGTCGCATCCTCGCCTCTGAAGTATTCCTGCTCGTAGATCCTGCCGTCTCTTCTGACCTGTACGACCATGTGTGTGGACAGCGCGTTAACTACCGAAGCACCTACTCCGTGGAGTCCGCCGGATACCTTGTATCCTCCGCCGCCGAACTTACCGCCGGCGTGCAGCTGTGTGTGGATGACCTGAACAGCCGGGATTCCCATCTTAGGATGGATGTCTACCGGCATTCCACGTCCGTCGTCCTGGACGGTGACCGAGTTGTCTTCTTCGATAGTTACCTCTATATGTTTACAAAATCCTGCCAGCGCTTCATCGACAGAGTTGTCCACGATCTCGTATACGAGATGATGGAGTCCCGCCGGGCCTGTACTTCCGATGTACATACCCGGTCTCAGACGTACCGGTTTAAGACCCTCAAGTACCTCTATCTGACTTGCGCCGTACTCCTGCTTCTGAGCCATTATGTTTTGCCTTTCTTCGTGTGTCATCGGGGACGGTCCTTTTGACACATTTACCCCTAACATTAAAAAATTGGGCGTTACATCCCTTTTGTTACGCCCAAATTTTACCATATAAGCCGTTTTTATGCAAGTTCTACCCCTACATCTTGTATTTTCGAAAAATACGCTCAAATCGGCAATTTTCGCCCCCGATTCGACATGAAAGCTCTGAAAGCCAGTAATTCCATGTTGTTCAGCGTTTTGCAAAAATACATGTTTTCGTGAAATGTTTCTAATGCTTTTCCATGTGTTTTATGCGGCTGCCGGATAGTGTCATTTGCCTCTTTTTATGGTTGAAACATTCATAATCTATCTTGAAATTATAACGTCAGAACGTTATAATTCTGATCATAAAGAAGGAGATGTCAGACATGTTCGATAACAGCAACTTTAACGCAGCTCTGGAACAGACCGGGCTGACAATGTATGCCCTTTCCAAAATATCCGGAGTCCCGTATACAACGGTAAACGAGATACGTAACGGCAGGATCAGTATCAATCAGTGCGCGGCAGAGACGGTCTGGCGCCTTGCGGCTTCCCTCGGTACAGAGCCTGATTCCCTGATCAACCATATCAACTATCTTGATGGTGTTAAGGGAAAATACAAGGGCATCGATTATGAGTGGTCAACCGATGACGGCAGCTGCATAACTTTTGAGTATGACGGAAAGCCGGTCACTCTCAACGCCGGAGCCTACTACAACATCCCTTCGCGGATCAGGTATTACAACATTGCTGCCGGGTGGATGATCAAAGAATATATAGAACAAAGGCAGTGGGAAAAGGAAATCGAAGCTTTGCTCGAAAGGAAAGATAATGAACGATAATTACATTCTGATGCACAAGGATATACAGTGCGGCGTCGTCGCGATCGACCGCATCAGCGGTGCCTTGTCCGAGTTTAAGGCTATAGATCCGGAGCACGCTCCGTTTCTCGGCAATGCTAACGAAAACAATATGAAAACATGGTGGAAACACAGAGCCGTGCCGGGTTCAAGGACAGATATGGCTGAAATTATACGGAAGGCTGGCTGCGACAGCAACCTTGATTATCTAGCAAAGAATCTTGCCCTCAGTATTACAGATACGTACTGGATCTGTCCTCTTGATCTTGATCTTTCATGGGATGATGTCAACCTTCACAGACGCAGTCTCAATGATCAGGGCATTTTATCATATCAGAACGGAACGTCATATGACCCGAATGCTTCTCTCGGCGGTCAGATGAATAAGTACTGGGATATCAGCGGCGAGTCACCTGTCCTGGTCAAACGGGCATATGAATATTACGGTCAGCAGAGTGTAAACGAACTCTTTGCTTCAGAATTACATTTAAGGCAAAATTCAGGAGTCCCTTTCGTCATGTATCATGAGCGCAAAGCAGACGACAATGCGGTTCTGTCATGCTGTGAGGCTTTCACCGATGAGCATGTTGAATTTATCTCTGCATATGAAGTCATGCTCTCAAGAAAGCAGCGTCCGGGTATGTCTGACTGTGACCATTACATCTCTGTCTGTGATTCTATGGGTATCCCTCAGGAGGAAATGCAGCAGTTTCTGGATTATCTCATCCTCACTGATTTTGCCATCAGCAACATTGATGAGCACCTGCAGAACTTCGGTATTCTGAGGAACGCGGACACACTTGAATTCATTGGACCTGCTCCTATCTTTGATTCAGGCAACAGCATGTTTTTCAACAGGACAGGCTCTGTTCCTCTCAGCAGGACTGAATTACTTGAGCAGGAGATCAGGTCGATGCATACGAGTGAAGAAAAAATGCTTAAGCATGTACGTGATGTGTCCGTCCTGGACCCTGATAAACTCCCAGCCCCGGATGAAACATCCGCCTTCTACCTGTCGCATGGAATACCGGAGGCAAAATGTCACCTGATATCCGGAAGCTACCGCAACAAACTGAGTCTTCTCAGCGACTTCATGAAAGGCATCAGAATTTCCCTCTACCTCGAAAAGCAGAGAGGCATGTCATAATCGGTCTTTTTCATCTTTTTTATCCAGATTCTTCCTGTACACTGCGAGCATTATGATGCCGAGGAGTAATGCCATCACCAGCACTGTGGGGACGGTCCTTTTGACACGTTAATACTTATCTACTCGTGTTACAGTTCCCTCTTCTATACGGAATAACGTGCCCCCTCTTAAATCTCTGATAACCTCTTCATTCAGCTCGGCTGATGTGATGAAGAGCTGCACGTCGTCTATCTCGTTTACAAGGAATCTCTGCCTGTCGAGATCGAGCTCGGACAGCACGTCATCGAGCAGCAGCACAGGCGACTCATCGAGAAGCTGTCTTGCTATCCTTATCTCGGCCAGCTTGAGCGACAGCGCGATCGTCCTCTGCTGCCCCTGCGAACCGTATTTCTTCGCATCCTTGCCGTTGATGTAGAACTCGATGTCATCCCTGTGCGGTCCGATGCTCTGGCTGCCGTTGTAAATATCCCTGTCTCTGTGGTGGTAGAACTGCTTGTACAGTATCTCCCTTCCCTCAGGCGCGGTGACAAAATCGCAGGTCGTCTTGTATCCGATCCTCAGCTCTTCCCTGCCGCCCGATATCTTCCTCATTATCTCGGCCGCCTCATCAGACAGCATCTCAACGAATTCCTTCCTGTATCTTATGAGCTCGTATCCGGCATCCGCCAGCTGGTGGTCGAACACATCCAGCATATCCTCGTTGTACTGCCTGCTGTTGTCGTATTTACTGCGGTCGCCTTCTCCCGGCGCCATGCCCTCGAGCGACGGCATATTGCCTCCCGCGTTTATATCGTTAAGTGATATGTTGTCAGCGCGGGTGAATGTTTTCTTCTTTATATTAAAGTACCCTTTGAGCAAAGCGTTCTTCTGTCTCAGTGCGTCATTGTACCGTTTGAGGACCTCGTAGTACCTCGGCCTCATCTGCGACAGTTCGCGGTTGATGAAAGCTCTTCTTCTGTCAGGGCTGTCCTTGATTATCCTCAGATCATCCGGTGAAAAGATGATCACAACGACATTATTAAGGAGCTCGGTCGTCTTGCTTATGACCTTGCCGTCCTTTTTTATCATCTTTTTACCGTCATTTCTTATAACTATATTAATATTTTTATCAATATCTTCTGAAGTGATGTCCGTACTGACCCTCGCGCTGCTCTCACCGAACATGATGAGGTCCGACGAGTTGTTCGTGCGGAAAGACCTTGCGAACGCTGTGAGATATATCGCCTCGACGAGATTCGTTTTGCCCTGGGCATTCTCGCCGACGATAATATTGCGGCTGTCATCAAAGTCCAGCTCGAGGTTTTTATAGTTTCTGAAGTTTTCAAGAATGATACTGTTTATCTTCATGATGCATCCCGTTCCGGTCCGCTGCCATTCACGGCTGCGGATCATAATATTTCTCTTTGTATCAAATTATACAATATTATTAAGTGCTCTATGCAAATAAATGGAGTGCTTCACAAATTAATAGTTCCCGGGAGTTTGACACTTAATTAATAAAAAAATTGCTGCAAAGGTTGAAAAACCTTATTTTTTTGCGTCAATAGTTGCGGATTTATATTGACACAATATGTCCCAATATGGTATAATTCCAATATGTACAGCACAATATATTGTGCCTGATGCAGTTAAGAACACCGCCTTTTTTCGCTCCGGCGACACCCTTCGGAAGTCGCCGGAGCGGGAAGCCGCGTCCACGGACAGTACGCTGGCCGCGATCCAGATCTCAAATGCGGCCGGGCAGCCGTTGACGCGGCGACACGGAATACCCTTGACTGCGTCAGCAGCGGGAACACGCTGCTGACCTGCCTCCCCGGCGAGGAGAAAGCTAAGATCCGTCTCTGGACGAAGTCCTGAGACACCTTGTTTAAAAGGAGCTATGTCATGAGAGTGCAAATAACCAAGTCCAAGAATGCAGAATGCTTTTACATAGTCAAGTCAGTGCGTAAGTTCGGTAAGAATACCAATGTCGTTGTAGAAAAACTGGGAAACCTCGAAGAAGTCACGGCAAGAGCGAATGGCAGGGATCCTTATGAATGGGCTAAGGAATATGCAGCTGAGCTTACTCGTCAGGACAAAGAAGCTTCCAAGGAGATCACTGTAAGATTAAAGCCGGCAAGTCTGATCGAGAAAGATGTTCAGCAGTCATATGAGATAGGCTATCTTTTTCTCCAGCAGATCTATTACGAACTCGGTCTTAATAGAATATGCAGGAACATCTCCAGACGTTACAAATTTGACTACGATCTCAACGCTATTCTCTCAAGACTCATATATGGCCGTATACTCTCACCTTCTTCCAAGCTCAGTACCATGGAATACTCTCAGACACTGGCAGAAAAGCCGGGTTTCGAGCTGCATCAGATATACCGGGCATTGGAGGTCATCGCAAGCGAAACAGACTACATACAATCTGAGTTATACAAGAATTCATGCGAACTTTATGGAAGGAACGACAGAGTCCTCTATTACGATGTGACCAACTACTACTTCGAGATCGAAGAGGCTGATCCTGAAGGCGGCCTCAGACAGTACGGTGTATCCAAAGAGAACAAGCCTAATCCTATCGTTCAGATGGGTCTGTTCCTTGATGCAGATGGTATCCCGCTTGCATTCTGCATAAATCCCGGTAATACCAATGAAAATGCGACACTCAGGCCTCTTGAAAAGAAGATCATCTCAGACTTTGAGCATGCTGAGTTCGTTGTATGTACTGATGCCGGTCTTTCTTCAAGCGACAACCGAGGGTTCAACAGCGTGATGAACCGCAGATTCATCACCGTTCAGTCCTTAAAAAAGATGAAGCAGCTCTACAGAGACTGGGCTCTTTCAGATGAAGGATGGCAATGTCTTAAGTATCCAGGGAGATTCTTCAGCATCTCATACATAAAGGAGCACCCTAATGAGTTCCAGGAGGACATATTCTTCAAAGAGCAATGGTACAGAGATAATGGCCTGTCTCAGAGATATGTCGTTACATTTTCTCTCAAGTACATGGATTATCTGAGGTCCATAAGAGAGGAGCACATCAGAAGAGCAGCGAAAAAGATCAGCAAAGGCGATGTCGGTCATCACAGGCCTACTGACTTCAACCGGCTCATTGCTGAGACCTCATATACAGGAGATGGTGAGATCGCCGAAAACAGAACTTACAGCATCAACGAGGAGAAGATCTCCGAGGAAGAAATGTATGATGGCTTCTATGCTGTTGCCACAAACCTCGAAGATGACGTCTCGGAGATCATCAGGGTCAACAAGCAGAGATGGGAAATTGAGGAAAGCTTCAGGATAATGAAATATGAGTTCAGATCCAGGCCAGTATACCTCAGTCGGGATGATCGGATCACGGCCCACTTCACTACTTGCTTCCTTGCACTGATCGTGTTCAGATATCTTGAGAAGATAAAACTGAAGGATAGATATACCTGTTCACAGCTGATCTCTACTCTGCGATCAATGAAACTCTGCCGGCTCAAGACTGATGGTTACATCCCGGCATATACCAGGACGGACATAACAGATGACATCCATAAAGCTTCCGGTTTCAGAACAGACTATGAAGTGATCTCTCCAGGTAATCTGAAAAAAATTATTGCCGAAAGCAAAAAAGCAAAAAAGGTTAAATAGGTTAAATATTGTGTCAAAAGCTGACATAAAAAAATGCGCTGTACCTTGCTTGTTGCAACGGTTCTGCGCATTTTTAACTTATCTTACTGTCAAAGACGGGATTATACATTATATTCGCAGAGTATGTTATAAAATTCTATTTATCGTTTTCAGGCATACTAAAACAGCCAGTGCGTTATCACTGACTGCTTTGATAATACATCACGAATCGTTTGTTCACGCGGGAGTTTGACACTTGTGTGAAATAGAAATCGCTCGGGAGTTTGACACTTAATTAATAAAAAAATTGCTGCAAAGGTTGAAAAACCTTATTTTTTTGCGTCAATAGTTGCGGATTTATATTGACACAATATGTCCCAATATGGTATAATTCCAATATGTAC
>Ga0256407_10009832_pt1 | contig 13575 bp, 5 predicted proteins | sample RumenRJG_04DNA_FD_193489 | JGI IMG/M metagenome (GOLD analysis project Ga0256407, IMG submission 193489) | Bovine rumen microbial communities from Lethbridge, Alberta, Canada - RJG_04 | ecosystem: Host-associated > Mammals > Digestive system > Stomach > Rumen | place: Canada: Alberta | collected... | reverse complement strand
CCCATATATTTCTTTAAATGATTTAGATTTTATTTATTAAATATATTTTTTTTATTAAAAATAATTTTTTTATTTAAATTATATATTTTGAAATATAATAACAATAATTATTGTTAATGAAATATTTTTAATTTTTGAAATGGTAAAATGAAACAATCATCATATTAATTAATAATATAATAATGAAACTATTATTTAAATTATCTCGTTAATAATATACAATTGTTTTAATTATTAATTATGTAATTTTTTTATAAATAATACATTTTATAATTAAAAATATATTTTAATTAATTAAATCAAATTTAAAGTATTTGAATAATATATTTTTCCAAAAAAATATGGGAGAAAATATAATAGAACCATTTAAAGTATATGTAAGAATCCGTCCTTTACTTCCTAATGAAAGAAAATTAGTATATAATGAAAATTTAAAAGGGAAAAAAATTCCTTATCAAATAGTAAATTCAGACAATAACATAGTATTATTAAAAGATCCAAATAACCCAGAATTATATGGTCAAAATGTAAAATCATTTCCATTTGACAAAGTATTCACAGAAAAAGATAATAATAAATTTATATTTAACTCAATAATAAAAAATTTAGTAGACAACATTCTCCAAGGATATAATAGTACTGCTTTAGCATATGGTGTAACAGGTGCAGGAAAAACTCATACAATGTTTGGAGATATATTAAACATAAATACAAATAATAACAATAATATAAACACAATAAAAATAAATAATAATAATAACAATAATAACAATAATAATAATAATAATAATAATAATAATAACAATAATAATAATAATAATTTTAGTTATAATAATAATAATAATTTCGAAGAAGGAATTTGTATGTATGCAGTTGACTATTTATTTTCAAAAATTTCATTATTAAAAAATAAAGTTTTCACAATTAAAATATCATATTTAGAATTATATAATGAACAAGTAATAGATTTATTAACAATAAAACCATCAAATGAAGGAATAATGATAGTAGAAGATCCAAATAAAGGAGTATTACTTCCAGGATTAAGTGAATTAATAGTAAAAAATTCAGAAGAAGTATATAATTACATATTAAAAGGTAATTCAAGAAGAACAATGGGTTCAACAGGTCAAAATCAATTTTCAAGTCGTTCTCATGCAATATTAGAAATAAATATAGAACAATGTGAGAAAAATATAGAAAAAAGTGATATTTTATTAAGTAAAATGTTATTTGTTGATTTAGCAGGAAGTGAAAAAGGAGGAAAGGAAAAAATAAGAAGAGAAGAAGGAGGAAATATAAATAAATCTCTTTTAGCTTTAGGAAATTGTATAAATATATTAAGTGATAAAAATAAAAAAAATTCATTTGTTCCATATAGAGATTCAAAATTAACAAGATTATTAAAAGATTCATTAGGAGGTAATATTGCTACAATTATGATTGCTTGTGTATCACCTTGTCCTTTAACTTATGAGGAAACTCATTCTACTTTAAAATATGCTTCTAGAGCTAATAAAATTGAAAAGAAAGTTACTAAGAATTATAAAGAAATTGATCAATCAACTGTTCAATTTAGAGAAATTATTTCTAGTTTAAGAAATGAAATTACTCATTTGAAAGATATTATTAAGAGTCAACATCAAAAAATTAAAAATGATAATTATAAATTGAAAAATAATGTTAATAATATTAATCTTGTTAATAAGAAAGATTTAGATAATTTTAATAATAGTTATGAAAGGAATAATAGTAAAATTTTTAATGATGATAATAGTTTTTTAAATAATAGTTTTTTGAATAATAAAGATTTTTATAGTCAAAGTTTTAAAGATGAAGGTGGAATTTTAATTAATTTTAGTTTGGATATTTATGATAATTTGTTAAATAAAAATTTTAATGAATTATCTGATAATGAATTTCAAGATTTAGAAAAAAAATTGGGAATTTTATATTATGATAAAATTAATTTAGAAGAAAAAATGAAAAATGGTTTTCAAACTTTAGAAATAAGTGAAATGTATCTTCAAATAAAAAATTTTTATGAAAAATTTATTAGTACTTTAAATGAAAAATTAGTTGAGAATACAGAACAAAATATGATAATAAAATTTCATTTAAAAGAATTTTTTGAAACAAATCAACAAAATACAAAAAATTTAAATTCTGTTAATGAATTATTAATAAATGAATATAATAAAAATGAAATAGAAAGATTAAATTTAGAAAAAAATAAATTACAAAATGAAATTGATAATACAAATAATGAGATAAAAAAATATTCTCAAATACTTCAAAAAAATAAACAAAGAAAATCATTTTTAAAAAAATTATTTTTAAAATTTATATCAAATACTCAAATAAATGAAAATAAAGATTTTCAAAATGGATATCAAAGTTTAATAAACGAAAAAAAAGAATTAGAATTAAAAGCACAAAAATATAGAGAATGTTTTAATTCAATATTAAAAGAAAAAGAAAACAAAACTCAAGAAATTTTTCATTTAAACAACGAAATCGAAAAAACTAAATTTTTAATTAAAACTCGAGATAAAGAAATTTCAGATTTAGAAAAAAAAATAAAAGAAATAGAAATAAATAATGAAGAATTATTAAAAGATTTTAATCATCAATCACCAACAATGAGAAGTATGATGTCATTTATAGAAGAATTTGAACATAATTCAAAAAAAAGAGAAAATTCAGTTAAAGAAAATAATAGATTTCATCATAGAAGTGATAGTACAAAAAATTTAACAAGTATTAATGGAAGTGAAGTAAATGGAAATAATTATTTAACTATTAATTTAAATCAACAAGTTCCTACTATTACTGCTTTTATTAATGATGGAGATATTTATTCTCAAGATAATTCTCTTATTAATTCTATTTGTAAATTAAGGTTTAATTTAACTGCTAAACCATCGAAGAGTACTAGTAAAACTAAACATAGGAAAAGAGAAGGAAATACTATTATATAAATATTTGTTTCATTAATATATTTTTTTATTTATAATTTCTATTTTATTTTTATTTTTTTTCTCATTTTGATTTTATCTAATCAAAAATTATTTTTTTTTTCTAAATTAAAAATATTTACTAAATTTGTTTAAAACTTTATTTTATTTAAATTAAAAAAAATAATAATTAAACATAAAAAATAAATATATACAAATAATATAAATAATTATTTAAATAATGTATTCATCAGGTTATACAGGTTTAGGAGTAAATACAAATGCATATCCTCAAAATATATATACTCAAGGAACAATATTACCAACATTAAACCAAGGACTAACATCAACAGCATCATTCCAAAATCCAGGAGGATACCTTCAACCAGGAATGCAAGGAGTAGGAGTAGGAGGATATTCAGCACAACCAATAATGCAACAACCAATAATGCAACAACCAATGATACAACAACCAATGATACAACAACCAATGATGATGCAGCCAATGATTCAACAACCATTAATTCATCAAACAACAATTCAACAACCAATAATGAATCAACCAATGATTCAACAACCATTAATTCACCAAACTACAATTCAACAACCAATAATGACTCAACCAGTAAATCCTCAAATGTATCCAAATCAACAATGGGGAATGAATGGTTTTAATCCAGAAATGGATTGTTCTGCTTTAAGAGGTGCAATGCGTGGTTTAGGTACTGATGAAGATACAATTATAAATATTATATGTTCACGTAATAATTTACAAAGACAAGAAATAAAAAGATATTATATTTCTCTTTATGGTCGTGATTTAATTAAAGATTTAAAAAGTGAATTAAGTGGTAATTTCGAAAATGTTGTTGTTGCTATGTTTCAAACTCCAGCTGAATTTGATGCTGAATCATTATATAAAGCAATGAAAGGTTTAGGAACAGATGAAAGTGTTTTAATAGAAATTATAGGTTCTCGTACTACATATGAATTAGATTTAATTAAACAAGCTTTTAGAATGATGTATGGTAAAGATTTAATTAAATGGGTTGAAAGTGAAACAAGTGGAAATTTACGTAAATTACTAGTTTCACTTTTATATAGTCAAAGAAGTAATAATCAAGTACCAAATCAACAACAATGTATGATGGATGCTCAAGCTTTATATAAAGCAGGTGAGAAAAGATGGGGTACTGATGAGTCAGTTTTCAATCAGATTTTTTCAACTAGATCAAATGCTGAAATTGCATGTATTAATCAATGTTATATTAATTTAAGAGGGAAGGGATTAGATAAAGTTATTGATAATGAATTTTCAGGTGATGTTAAAAAATTATTTAAGACTTTATTTAAAGTTTTAATTAATCCTCCTTCTTATTTTGCTCAAAGGATTCATGAAGCTATTGATGGATTAGGAACTAATGATAGGAAATTAATTAGGAATATTGTTTCTAGATGTGAAATTGATTTACCACAAATTAAACAATGTTATAGAAGTATGTATGGAAGGGAATTAATTTCTGATGTTAGAGGAGATACTAGTGGGGATTATAAGAAAATTTTGTCTAAGTTAATTGCTAGATATTAAAATTTTTTTTTTATATGTTTATTTTTATAATATGAATAATTATTATTTTTATTTTAATTAGAAATTTTTAAATTTTATTTTTTTTATTTTTTGAATTTAATAAATTATCTTTTTATATTAAATGTCAAGTATTGATGCTGACTTTAATGATTTATTTTATCGACCTCCTACCTTTTGTGTTGATTGTGGGGAATTATTAGATTTTGAAATTATAAATAATAATAATGTTTTATGTCAAAAATGTGGTGGAGAAACTTCATTAGAAAATATTAAAAATCATGTTATTGAAACAGAAGATAAATATGAATTTAGTAAAATTTGGGTTAATAAATTAAAAAATAGAGAAGATAAATTAAGAGAAGAACGTAAAACTGAAAGAACTATTATTAATGAGAAATGTCCTAAATGTAATTATAATCAAATGTATTATTATACAATGCAAATTAGAAGTGCGGATGAAGGTTCAACTGTTTTTTATGAATGTGTAAAATGTCATTATAAATTTAATCAAAATAATTAATTGTAATAAAAGAAAAAATTATTTTTTTTTAAAATTTATTTGTATTTAAAAATAATATAATTCATTTCTCTAAAATTAAAAAATTTTTTATTACAGTTTTATAATTTAAAAATAATAAATAATTAATAAATTATGTCTATAAATTTTCGTATTCATAAATTAAACTTTCATGTTGAGTATTTAGGAAGAATTAGATCAACAGAAATTCAACCATATAAAACAATAGATTATTTAATAGGAATAGTAAAAAATTTATTTTATCCAATAAAATCAAAAATAAAAATTCTTTATAATCAAACTGATATAATACCATATAATAAATATTTAATAGGAGATTTTTTCAAATTAAAAACAAATATATATTTAAAAATTGTATCTCAATACTATAATAGTAATCATAATAATATACAAAATATTCAAGATATAAACAAACCTCAAAATATAAATACAACTTTTATTTGTTTATGTGGAAGAAATTTACCAGTAACTTTTTATTGTAGAAATGAAAAAGTTTTTATTTGTAATTATTGTAAATTTAATTTAAATCATGAAAAACATAGAACAATAAAAGTGGATACAAATAATTATGAAGATACAATAAAATTATATTGTAATACATTAATAAAAGAAATTAAAATTAATATTGAAAAAACTCAAAATTATACTGAAAAAATGGAAAAAGGAGAATATGATATTAATCAAAAACATAATGAAATAAAAGAAAAATTAAATAAACTTTATGAAATATACAATTCAATATTAAATAATATAAAAAGGAAAAAAAATATAAATCAAATATTAGAAAAATATAAATCAAAAACTAAAATTACAAATGAAGAAATTGAAGAAATTTTAGAAACAATTTATAAAAAATATACAAGAAAAAAGAAAAAAATGAATTCAGATGAATTTAAAAGTTTCTTTAATGAAATAAGTCATAAAGATGAATTACTTGAAATTCAAAATGTTGATTTATATGCCTTAAGAGTTGAATATGAATTTAATGAAAAAATGAAAAGTATTTATGATAAAATTGATGAAATAATACAAAAAACTATTAATGATAATAATGTTTTAAATGTTAGTAAATATACAAATTATTTGTTTAGTTTAATTTTAGAAAAAGAAGAAGAAAATAAAAAAAATGAAGAAAATGAAGAAAATGAAAATGAAGATAATGAAAATGATGATGAAAATAATGAAGAAAATCAAAATGAGGAAAATAAAGATAAAAATAATTGATTAATTAATAATAAATAAGGTAATTATTATTATTAAAATAAAATATTAAAAAATTATTTTAAATCCTTTTATTTATCAATTATTATTTTATTAATTGAAAATAAATATTAAATTATTTATTTTAATTTATTGTATGTAATTCAGTTCCATCTTCTTCTTCTTCATTATCTTTTTTAATATCATATATAGTATAAATTTTTTCTTGTAAATCATTAAATTCTTTTATAATATCATTACTTTCATATTTTAATAATCGTTTAATTTGTTCAGTATTTTCATTTAAAAACTTTAACATTATATCTTTAAATAATTCTTTTTTTTTCTCAATAACATTTATTAATTTTCTACAACCATTTGGTAAAAATTCCTTATTATTTTTATTTGAAATATTATTTACAATAAAATGTAAAAATTCATTTATTATAATTTCTCCATCTTCAATTGAAATATCATCAATATTATTAATAGAAGTTTCTTCTAATAAATCAATAATTTTATTATTAAAATTTGTAAATTGACTTTCAGAAAAATTTATTATTTTCTCAAAATTTTTATTATCATTTATAATTTCATCATAATAAATTTTAGGAACTAATCTTTTATTAATATAATTATAAAAAGGTTCAAATTTAAAATATTCATCATTAGTAACATTATGAAAAACTTTATTATACAATTCATTACATTTATTATTATATTCACTTAAATCATTTTTATTATAAAATCTAATAGTATCATATTCTTTAAAAATTTTATTTTTATCATCTTCATTAAATTCAATTAAATTATCTTTATCAATATTATTCACATTTAAAATTTTAATAATATTAGGACTTTTAACTAATCTTTCATAAACTAACAAATAAGCATTTTTACATTTTTCTCTATTCCAATTAAACATTCTTCCACTCATTCCATTTCCCATCATATATCTAACACTATTATTATTATAATCATTATTACTTCCTCCAAAAGTTTCATCTTCTAAATGACTAATATCAAATTTTGATATAGTTGAATCATTAAATTCAATCCAAGAATTTAAACAAGAATCATCATTTGGATTAAAATTACTTATATTACCATTTCCATCTCTAATTGTATTTATATATGAATAATAATGACCTGAATCAGCTGAACCTAAATGAACTACTACACCAACTAAATAATAATTATAATATTCATCACTTTTAAAATATATTTCTTCTTTTTTATTTTCATTTGATTTTAATATATTTTCTAATGTATAATTCTTTAAATTTATTTTTTTTGGAAATTCTAATCTACTATTTATTTTTTCATTATGATCAATTTCCCAATTATAATATAATCTTTGTAAATGAATAATACAAACATTAGGTAAATTTGATAAAATATTTCTTTTTGATATTTTACATCTTTTCTTACATCCATTACATTCATATCCATCAATAAATTCTTCATTAATATATTTATCTAAAGAATCATTTAAATTTTTCATATTTTTAACTTCTAAACTTAAAAAAACAGAAGGTTCATATTTATATGAAACATAACCACATTCTAAACAAGTTATTAAAGAACAATTTTTTCCTCCGAAAATATTACTTATCATATATTTATATTCAGAAACTTTTGAAGATTGTTCTAATCGATCTAAAAAAATTGCTAAAAATTCTTGTGTATCTTTTTGTTCAAATAATTTTGTTGGATTTCCATCAAAGTCTTTAAAAGAATAAGTAAAACCATATGGATTATAATCAATTCTTTCTGATAATAATAAATAGGAAAATAATTTTTGTAATTGATGAAACATATTATCATCTATTAATTCTTTTTTTAATTCTCTATTATTTAATTTGAAATTTGGTTTTTTATTATCATTTAATTTTAATACTGTATATCTTAATGTTGGTATCATAAAAAATTGTTGCATTGTACTATTCATATAACATATACATCCTAAATTTTTTAAACCTACATATCCTAATTCTTTTCTTTTACATTGATATAATGATTTTCTAGATAAATCCATTTCTGAATTTGTTTTATTTTTTTTTAAATTTTGATATTTTAAATATGTTATAAAATTTTTTAAGTTATTTTTTAATAGTGATGAGATTAAAATATATGATGAATTTAATATTTTGATATTTGATGATAAATTTATGTTTTTTAATTTTTGAATTGTATCAAGATTTATAAATTCCATTTTTATAATTTGGTCATTTTCTTTTTCATTTTCATTTTCTTTTTCTTCTATATTATTATTTGTGTTTATTTCTTCTATATTATGTTTATTGTTTTTTTCTTCTAATTCATCTGAATAAAAAATTATTTTTTTAAGTATATTATTAAATAAATCACTTTTTTCATTTGTGTCTTTTTTTACTGTTTCATTTATTTCAATTAATTTTGATAATATAATTAAATCATTTACTAATTTATCATCTGAAATTTTTGGATTTAAATAATTAATTGTTAATTCATTATTAATTTCATTTCTTATTTTTTCACCAAATAAAACAATATCAAAATCATCTCTTAATTTAAATTTTTCTTTATTTTCATTATAAAGAACTAATAAATATGTAAAGCATTCACATAATTTATCATTTAATATTACTTCACAATTATCATTATTAAAAATTTGTAATATTTTTTCAAATAAATTTGAAAGTATATAATATTTATCTTTTGAAATTAATATTTTACTCATTCTAATAAAAGCATCTATAAAAATTTTTCTTGTTTCCTCTTTTTCAGATTTTAAACCATTTAATATTAATTCAATTATTTTATCATTATTTGAAATATCATCAATATTTGGAATTAAAATAGTAATTAATTGTATTATTTCATTAATAATATTATTATGAAGTTTTTCATTAATACAATTATCAATTACATTCATTAAATAATTAAACATTTCTTTATTAATAAAATTTTCATGTATTTTACTAATTAAATTCTCTTTATTTAAAAATTGATTAAATTCTTCATTTTCATTATTAACTTCAATAGAACATAAATAAATTTGTTTAATAATCTTAATTAACAATTTAAAACAAACAATATCAATATTTTCTTTATTATCTTTTTTTTCTGTAACACATTTCATTTCTTTAATAAAAACATTAATAAAAAATAAATATCCATTTCCTAAAATAAATTTCTTAATCCACAATTTAAAATCATCATTATCATTTGCATTTTCAATAAAATATTCAACAATAAAACAAATATAACAAAAATAATACAAATTCCCATTTTTCATAACTAAATCTTCCCAATTAAAATTCTCAATATCGATATTTTTAACATTTAAAACTTCATTATAAATAACATTATTAACACATAATCCAATAATAAAATTAAACAAATTTAAATTTTCATTTCCATTATTCATTCCATTAAAAAGTATATTTAACAAATTAAAATTATTACCTAAAATATATCTTAACATCATATCAGAACCTTTATTTTCAATATAAAAACCATCAGAAATTTTTTTTAAATCTCCTCTATAACCCATTGCTTTAATATTATCAAGAACTAATTTTGATCTATTAATAGTTGATGTAACATACCAATTAATAAATTCTTCTCTTTCTATAAAACCATCATGATTACTATCTTTCTCATTCATTAATTCAGTCACTCTTATATCTTCAATATTTACTTCTTCTTTACTATTTGTTACATCTCTTACAAAATGAGATAAATTTAATGAATCCATTTTATTATTTGTTGAATATTTATCAAACCATTCATTAAATATTTTTAATGCTTCTAAACTTACTTCATTTTCATTATTTAATATTTCTGAATCTTTAATTTTCTTTTCTAAATCATTTGATGTTATTTTTATTGTTGAGTTATTTTTTATATTTAAAGATTTTAAAGTTTTACCATTATCTTTTCTTGTTAATTCAATATTTGTATTATTTATTGTTTGATTTTCATTTAATTTATTTAAATTTGATTCTTTTTTATTTAATGTATCTATTAATTCAAATTTCATAAAGTCATAATGATAATTTAATATTTTTGATAATTGATTTTTTAAAGAATAAAAAGTTGAATTTGAATAAGTTTTAATTTCTAAAGATCTAATATTTACATTATGTGGTAACTCAATTTCAAAATGTACTGTTATAATATCACTTTTAACCATACTTATACAAGGAATAATGTCACCAGTTCCATTTTCTTCATTTAAATATATTAAATTTGATAATATTGATATACATTTATTCATTATTTCAATATTATTATTTGAATTTTTTATTTCTTCTAAACATAAATCTACTAAATTTTCTCTATTTGTATTAAATAATTTATTAAGATAATCTATTCCTTTGTTTATTATTTCATTGTTGTTATTTTCAAATATTATTTTTTTTAATTCTGAAAATCCTGTTAAGTCTTTTGGTAAATAATTGTTTTCTAATATTAATGTTTTTGATGAGTTGTCATAAGATAATTTTTTTTCATTTTTATTTATTTCTGTAAAAACATTTAAAAATGTTTCAAAACCTTCTATTGATAAATTATTATTTGTATCATTTTCAGTGAATAATTTAAATATTATTTCTTCTATACCTTCTATTCTTTTTTCTTTCATTAAATCTTTTAACCATTGATAAAATATTTTTTCATCATTTTTATCATATTTATTTAATACTAATTTTTTATAAACAAAATCAATTGGTGATTCATTTTCTACATTCCAAATTTTATTTCTTATTAAAACATTTAAAAATTTAATTCTATTTTTAATATTTTTTTCATGCATATTTTTATTTATTTTATCTTTATTATTATAATATTCATCAAAAGAATTTTTATATAAATTTAAAAGTTTATCATCTTTAATTAATAAATCATTATCAGTTTTTAAATTTGAAGTATTAATATAAATTATTAATATATTATAACCTATTTGAAGATATCTTTCATCTTTTATAAATTCAAATGCTTGATTAATTAAATTAATTTTTAATTTATTTTCTTTTTTTGATAATTCATATATTTGAAGAATAATTTTATGAATATTTGAATTTTGACTATTTTCTTTTATAAAATCAATTAAATAATTAATATATTTTTCAATGTCATCATCATTTAATTTATTAATTAAATTAAAAATTAAATCAATTTCATCTTCACTTATATCATTACTAATAGTATTTTCTTTAATAATAAAATTTAAAATTTTACTTATCATAACTTTCATATTATTATCATCATAAAAAAAATTAGATGAAAGAATTTCATTTAATATTTTAATAATAGTTTTTTTCTCATCTAAATCACCTGTTTTTGTCCCATTCCAAATTAAATTTAATTCTTCTTCAGATAATTTATTATTAGTTAATAATATTTCAATTAATTCTTTACTATTTCTTACTAATTGAATATGACTATTTGGTCCATAAATTTCATATATTATATTATTATCTTTTATTATATCTATTAATTTTTGTTTAAAATCATCATTATATTTTTGTAATTTAATAATATCACTTATTGATTTAATTGCACTTGTTCTCTTATCTAAATAATCAGTTTTTAACATTTTTATTGCAAAATTTAATGAAATTGTTTCTATAATATATGAATTTTTATCTTTTGTTGTTATACTTGAATATTTTCTAATTAAATCTAACATTAAATCAATAGTTTCTTTTTTAACATTTCTTAAATCTTGATTTGATAAATTATTAACATAATCATAAATATTTTTAGATAAATTTTCAAAATATTTTAAAAAAAGAGGTTTATATAAAAATGGAAAAGCAATTTTAAAAATAGAAAAAATTAACATAATAATAATATCATCATTTTTCTTATCTTTATCATAATCATTTAAATTATCTTCAATAAACTTTAACATTTTATCAAAACCATTTAAATATCCAAATTCATTTAACATTAAATTAAAATAATATTCAAAATTATTACTTCTTCCAATAGTAATAGTTTTTTTACCAAATAAATCAATATCTTCAACTTGATTATCAACATTGAAAATAAAATCTAAATCTAAATCATCATCAAATAAATTAATTTCTTCATTACATAATTTAGTATCTTTAGGAAATAATCTTTTACTAGTCATTGGAATAATCTCATCATACATTTTATCATCTCCAATATATTTTCTATTATCTTCTTCTTTTATTTCATTTGATGGCCAAAAAATATTATATTTATCAATATTTTTAATATCAATTGAATCTAAATAAATTCTAAATGAAACATTATATTCTAAATAATTTTCTTTTTCTATTCTTTTTATTATTGTTGAAGGATAAATTTTTTTTCTTTCATAACAATCTATTATTTCTCCTTCTTTTAAATTTAATCTCCAATCCCAATCTAAAGTCTTTTTTCCTTTTAAATCATAATCAAATGATGTTATTGAAAAAATTATTGGTTCATCATTATTTAAAACTTTTACTAAAAATATATTTTTTTCTTTATCTATTGAAATAATTGTTCCTCTTGACCAAACATTATTATAAAATCTTTCTTTACTTGGAATTAAAACATCAATTTCTTCATTTTCTTTTAAATCATTTACTGTAATATTATTTTTTTTTTTTAAATACATTTCATTATATGTTTGATATGAAATAAACTTTTTTGAATTTGGATTTTTTTCTTGTAAATAAGGATAAGGTTTATAATATGATTTTGAATCATCAAAAATTTCTTTAATATATTCAATTAAAGGAAATAATTTAATATTATTTTTATCATTATGATTTAAAATAAATTTTAAAAATATTTTTAAATAATCAATTAAAACATCAAATGCTTTATCTTCACCATTTTCACCATAAACAATATTTTGTCTTAAAATATTTTGAATAACTTGTTTAGTAAAAGTATTTATAAAATAGTCAAAATCATCTTGATTATTATTAAAATAATTTTCAATATCTTCAATTTTTTCACATTTATTTATTATATCAGAAAGTAAATTATGACATTCTATTATTTCATTTACTTTATCTAAATCTTTTAACCATGATATATAAATTGATTCTTGTAAAGATTCCATTTTTTTTAAAATTTCACTTTTTTGATTATTTTCATTTTGAAAATTTGGATTTTGAATTATTGCATTTTCATGTGATGGTGGAGCAGGAAATTCATTATTTAAAGGATTTTGGTTTTCTATTATATTTTCAATATTTTGTTCTTCTGGATTTTGGTTATTTATTTGATTGTTTTCTGTTTTTTCAGACATTTTTTATTTTTTTTTTTTTTGTCTTTTT
>Ga0256407_10009831_pt1 | contig 13576 bp, 2 predicted proteins | sample RumenRJG_04DNA_FD_193489 | JGI IMG/M metagenome (GOLD analysis project Ga0256407, IMG submission 193489) | Bovine rumen microbial communities from Lethbridge, Alberta, Canada - RJG_04 | ecosystem: Host-associated > Mammals > Digestive system > Stomach > Rumen | place: Canada: Alberta | collected... | reverse complement strand
GTGAAGGTGGAACCCGACGAGAACGGGGCGGTGGAGTTTAATATCCCGGCAACGGAACTGAACTTCGGACTGAATACCGTGGGCATCCGTCTGGTAAGCTATTATGATGACGGAAAGCCTTACTATTCGCCCACGACGCTACACACCGTCTATCGCTATCATGCAGAGGATGCACAGACCGTTGGCGTGGAGTACTTCCTGAATACTGATCCGGGTATCGGAAAGGCAAAGTGCATCATTGCGTCGAGCGATTCACTGAGTTTCGATATTCCTCGCGAACAGATGAAGGAAGGTATCAATGTGTTGGGTCTGCGTGCCATCAGTTGGAACAGTGAGACGGACTATTGCTATGGTGCTACGCAGTACCGCTATATCTATTGTCCCGCTGCCAACGGCAATCGTGACATAGAGCGGATAGAGTACTTCTGGGATGTAGATCCCGGTAAGGGCAACGGCATGGCGATAGATTTCTATATGGTTAACGACTCGGCAGTGGTTGACTGTAACATTGACTACAGCGGACTGTCTGGCACTCATATCCTGAATATCCGTGCTTTGTCACACGGCGTATGGTCAACGCTCTATCAGCAGGCCGTCGTATTGGTGGCTCTGACACCGCTATCGGGCGACCTGAGTCTTGATCCGGCAAACGTGGAAAATGTGGAACAAGGACGGTTCAGCCTGCTCAGTTCGCTCCTTGGTGCGTTGAGTACCCGCGGATTTACCGTTGGCGTGAATGTCAATGTGGCTGATAACACCTATAACTTCATCGTGTCGGAAGAGAGTCTGCTGTTCATCCAGAAGCTGTACGGACTCCTTGTAGAAAAGAACTTCTACTTGAGCATGAAAGCACCGAAGGAGGCTGTGTTCAACTTCATCATGCCCGAGGAGTTTATCTATATTCACGAGAAAGACATTCCGCAGATTGTGGCTGCCGTGCAGGCGATGTTCAGCCATATCCTGACAGAGAACATCAGCATCCTGATCAACGGACAGGTGTATCAGTACGACGGATTCCAGGTGGAACCCAACGACCTGATGGCTTTGAAGAATATGTACAACCGTCTGGGCGGTGAGAACTGGACCGTGAAGAAGTGGAGTTTCAAGAGCAACGGACGCGACAAGGACGAGCTGCCGGGCGTGACATTCTCGGAGGAGGGACGCGTCAGGGAGATCAACCTGAGCAACAACGGACTCGTAGGCGAGCTCGGTTCATGGGAACTCATCCTGCCTGAACTGCGTGTGCTTAGTCTGGACAGAAACCGACTCACTGGCGACGTGGCTCCGTTTGTGAGCGAACTGACCAAGCTGTCATCACTCGACCTTTGCTACAACCGACTGACTGAGGTGAGCAAGCCGCTGCCAAAGAACATCGGCACGCTGAACCTGCAGAGTCAGTTCCGCATAGAGGATGACGTTTATGGTGTGTATAATCTGCTCGAACCGTTCGACAGTGCCGTCTGGGAGGTGAAGCCTATTCAGGCGTATATCAGCGAGAAGCAGACACTGAGCCTGCCCACCATCCTGACTTATAAACACAAGGAACAGAACTACAGCAACTCTTACGGGCTGTATCTCTATTGGCATGGCATTGCAGAAACGACAAGTGCCTGGCTGCAGCGCTATGGTGAGAGCTATGAGTTCAAGTATACCACGAATTACGACTATGCTTACCCGCAAGATGAGCAATGGCTGATAGCACCGTCAAAGGGTGAAGCTGCCCATTCTGCTTATCCCGTCAAGGTACACTACATGGAGGGTGATGCCAACATGAGCGGCTATACCGACGTGCTCGACGTGCAGCATACGCTGAACTATATCCTGAGCACGGTCAAGAAGTTCAACTATTCGGCTGCCAATACCTATATAGACAAGCAGATCAACGTGCAGGATATCGTATGTACGGTGAATATCGTGCTCGACAATGAGTTGAATACGACGGCCTCCGCACGTTCCGCTTCAGCAATGCCTTCGGAAGAGCCGCAGGGATGGCTCTATACGAGGAACGGACAGCTACAGCTGATGGCTGCTGCCGACGTGGCTGCCATCGATATGGAACTGAGCGGGGTGAAGACCTCGCAGGTGAGTCTGCTGTTGAACCACAGCCAGTTCCAGCTCATTGGCCGCAACACTCCAACAGGTTCACGCTATGTCATCTATTCGCCTACGGGTCAGACGATTCCTGCCGGCGAGGCGACGGCACTGCTGAAACTCTCGGCGCAGGCAGAGGTCGTAGCCGCACAGGCTGCCGACATCGCTGCTGAGGAAGTGCGTATGGCGTTGGGTGAGCAACCCACAGGCATCTCACAGTTGATGAGCAGCGCACTGAAAGCCCGCTTCCAGGGTAATAGTCTGGTGGTGACTGCCACTACCGATGTGGAGCATATCGCCCTGCAACTGGTAACGGTGGGCGGCGCTACGGTATACAGTACGGAGCTGCCACTGCTGAGACGCGGTGAGACGGTATTCGAAACGGCTGTAGCCCCAGGCATCTACTTGTTGGAAATGGCAACCAAGAGCGGAAGTCGCAAGATGGTAAAACTCATGAAAAAATAAACCGAGGACGTTATGAAATCACATATATATAATTATATAGTACGCGCTATGCAGGACGGACACCGTCTGTCCCTGCTGGCGCTGCTGGTGCTCTGCGGACTGACCTCGCAGGCACAAACGCAAGACAACGTGCTGTCGATTCCTGAGTTTGAGGGACGTATAGACAAGACGGTCAATGTGCCTATATACCTGAACAATACCACAGAGATCGTGGCAGCACAGTTTGATGTCATACTGCCCTTCGCATTGGAGAAGGACGGTACGGCAACGCTGACCAACCGTGCCAACGGCCATCAGGTGGCGATGAAGGCACAGGACGGAACCCGCCTGAAGGTGGTTATCCTGTCACAACAGAACAACAACCTGCGTGGTAATGCGGGCTTGCTGCTCCGCATCCCGATGTCGCCATACGATGACGGCAACACCAACAAACCCTATCCCGTCCAGTTGAGCAATATCGTGCTCACCGACCGACAGGGCAACGATGTGGCTAAAGAAAAGTCGGCAACGGGGTACTTCAAGGTGAGCCGGGCCAATCTGCCCGACCTGATAGTGCCTTCCGTGATACCATTGACACCACAGGCTAATCCGGGTGAGATGATTTCGGTAAGCTATGAGGTGAAGAACGACGGCAACGGTTCTACGCAGGCTGGATGGACGGAGAAAATCTATATAGAGTCGGCATTGACAGGTGTGCGTACCTTCCTGGGCGGTCAGGCATACGTTGACACGCTTGGGGCTGGTATGACCGTCAGTCGACAGTACCAGACGTTCCTTCCCACACTGGTTCACGCTGACGGTGAGCAGCACGTGGTTGTCGAGGTGCTGCCCGGCACCAATACGGGTGAACTACTTGTTGACCAAGGCAACAATACCGGACGCTCGGCTGCGACCGTCAATATTGGCAAACGGCTCTTTGTGAAGGCCAATAAGCTCAACGTGAACGAGGGCTATTATTATCGCGGCTGGTACGGTTGGCGTACGGAGGACTATCTCACGCTGACTGTATCGCGTTCGGGCGATTGGAGTACTGAAGAACTGTTCCCACTCACCTGCTCGGTGAACGGTTTGCTGAGGATTGACGGTGGTACATTGCAGACCAAGACACCGCAATGGATACGCATTCCTGCCAATGCCTCCAGCACTACCGTTCGTGTCTATGCCGTTGATGACGAGATAGTGCGTGCCCGTGAGGCCGACCTGTTCATCGATGTGGCCAACGGCTACAATGGTGACACCCTGCACATCACCCGCACCGACAACGATGTCAATCCGCTGACCATCACCACCTCACTGAGTAAGATGACCGAGGGTGGACAAAGTAAGCTCCTGATTACCGCAACACGTGGCGGCGAACTGACCGACGATGTGGAGCTTACGCTAACCTGCTCACAGGCGTTGCGCTTTGAGAATAAGCCCCTCTCTATCTTTATTCCCAAGAAGGAGAGCCAGGGAACACTGGAACTGATACTGACCGACGATGACGTGCCGCAGCCTGATGTGACGGCTACGTTCACCGCCCGAGCTACGGATTATCAAACTGCCTATGCGTCGGTGCAGTTGCTTGACGATGATCGTCCGCAGCTATCCATGACGTTGAGTCCCAGTACCGTTTCGGAAAATGCCGGTGCTCAGGCTACGACGGCTATCATCCGTCGTGACCGTGGTTCCGAGAAAGAGACTGAGATGACCGTTTACCTGACTTCTGCCAATCCACAGCAGGCATTCTTTGCCGATAAGCTGGTGGTATTCAGGAAGGGTGAGGTAGAGAAGGAGGTTGCCGTAGGCGTGACCGACAATGAGAATGTGGACGGACAGCGACAGTACCAGCTCAATGCGGCCCTCTATCTGCCTACCATCAACAGCACGGCCTCAAGTACTGACCGTGCATACGCCAAGGCTCTGCTGACGGTGACCGACGATGAGTCGCCTTATCTCACCGTGACTTCCCGTACCACAGCGATAGGGGAGGGCAGTTCGTTCACGGCTACGGTACGCCGCTATGTGGCATCGACATCGAATGCACAGGTGGTGAACCTCACTGCCGACAAGGCTTCCGACGTGACTATCCCCGCTACTGTAACCATTCCCGCAGGCAGCTATACGGCTACCTTTACGGTCAATGTGAACCGCAACGAACAGGAAGGCGACGAGCGGATGCTCTATATTAACGCCACGGCCAACGGTCTGAACATGGGTAGTCTGGCTATGCGTATCACCGACCGTACCCTGCCCGATGCGACTATCGCTGCGGCAGGCTACCAGAACGAGGCTCTCTATTCGGGCATGGGATTCACCCTGAACCCGCAAATCAGCAATGTGGGAACGGCCTCCCTGCCTAAGGGTACGCAGGTGGAGTTCTTCCTGGCTCCTACCGACCGCCTTTACAGCTATACCCGCACGACACCTTTGTTCTCTACCGAGACAACGGCTCCCATAGGTATAGGTGAGACCAAGACCTTTACGTTCTCGGGTACCATGCCTGCTGTGGTGGGTACCTATTGGCTCTATGCCCGCGTGAATGGCAACGGCGAGGTCAGTGAGTTCAGTACTGCCAACAACGTGAGCAGTAATCCGCAGAAGGTGACTATTGCCGCACCTTTCAGCGTCGCAGATCTCAAGGTGGAACAGGAGTCGTACCTGCCAGGACAGACCGTCAAGGTGACAGGACGCGTGACTACGCGTTTGGAAAACGGCCTGCACGGACAGCAGGTGAGCATCACACTGAGTGGCAACGGCCAATCGGCAACGGCTACCAACTGTACCGTTGACGAGATGACCGGCGAGTTCGAGGCTTATCCGCTTATCAGTGCTTCAGCCAGTGGACTGCTGACGGTGAAGGCTCGGGCCATCGGACAGACGGAGGCTGACCTGACCCGTGAAATAAACGTATGGAATATGCGCCTCACTGCCGATTATACGACGTGGACACTCGACGAGGCTTATCCGAAGACAGGACAGTTCACACTGCGAAATACCTCAGGCAAGACCATCACTGGTCTGAAGATAGACCATGAGTCACTGCCTTTCGGTTGTGAAATGGATGCCCTTCAGTTGGCTACCACCACCTTGGAGCCTGGTCAGCAGACCACCCTCAACTACCGTGTGAACCCCACGAAGAGTATGACCAGCGGACAATATGCTACACTGAACATCGTAGCCGAATGTGCTGAGGGTGTCAAGGTGACGCTCCCCATACGCTACTATTGTCGTGCCACCAACTGTTTCCTGGTGTTTGAACAGAGCACGCAGTACGAGACATTGCTGTTGAACGGAACCCGCAATGTCAGGGTAAAAGTCACTAACCGTGGACTGAAGACCTCGGGTGCCATTGAGGTCATTCCACCTACAGGACTGGATTGGATTACTTGTACCACGACTAATCTGACCGAAATATTGCCAGACCGGAGTGCGTGGCTGACCTTCGAACTGAAGCACCAGCCGGGTATGCACAGCGGACAGTCGTTCTCGGCTTACCTGAGCCTGAATCCGGAAAACGGTTCTTCTGCCGGTATGAAGATGGTAACCACTATTGTGGGTACTGAATGGTCTACCCTGAAGGTGAACTGCACGGATATCTTTACCAAGGCACGCCGTGAGTACCGCCATGTCAGTGCAGCTCAGGTCAGCATCACCGAAGCCCGCACTGGTAAACAGGTGATGACGGGGCTGACGGATGGCAACGGCTACTGGCAGACGGAAAAGCTGACACAAGGCGACTACTACGTCACTGTCTCGGCCCTGCGTCATAAGAGTGTACGAAAACTGCTCACACTCGGGCCTGGCGACGAACAGCAGATGTCGTTCTTCCTGCCTTATCAGGCTGTGTTGACCGACTTCGTGGCTTGGCAGGATGTCATTGACGGCAGCTATCATCTCAGTTCTACGATAGATATTGACCGTACGGCTCCACAGGCCATCGTCATTCCCACATTGCCTGAGAACGGCTTTGAGTGCGGTACGGACAGTATGCAACTCACATTGCGCAACGAGGGCTCCTTTGAGGCTTCCAATGTGCAGCTGCTGTTCCCCGCCATGAGTGGTGTCCGCTTTACCGTGGGACAGATCGACAATATCGCACCAGGTGGAGAGATTACTGTACCCGTGGTCTATGAAGGTCCGGAACAGGGTCGCCGCCGCTCTATTGCGAAGATCCTGATGAGCTATCAGTTCAAGATTGGTGGCGAGACGCTGGGAGAGGATGACTATTACCAGTCGTTGGTGGGCTGCGCCAGCAGTCTGCGTGAGGATCCTCCCATGGTGGATGATGATGAACCAAGACGTGATGATGACACCGAAGGTCAGACCGACGAGGAAGACTTCTATGGTGGCGGTAGTCAGAACGAGGCCAAGTCGGGAGGCGGCTCGTCGAAGTCGGCTCTGCCAACAACGAATTCAAGTATGGAACTGGCGTTCGATGACCTCAGTCATGTCTATGTAGGCCAGTCGTTCTATGCTACCCTCCGCATCAAGAATGGACAACAGGCAGAGATGGGCAACATCCGTTTCTCTCACATGGTGAGCGATGACAGTGATGACTATGAGACCGACTTTGCCACCCGCTTCGACTGCGTTCAGGAAGAGCTGCAGGGATTCCAGGCTACGGGCAGTCAGCTCTCATTGGCCGGACAGGGCGAAGCCTCTATACGCCTGAAGTTGACACCAAGTGAAGAGGCTGCTACTGACAGTTCGCATGTCTATTATATCGGTGGACAGTTGCAATACGTAGACCGTGCAAGGAATATACTGTGCACCGCCGTACTGTCGCAGGTGAAGATGACTGTGAGACTGAAAGGCAAGGCCGGCATCACCTATCTGCTGCAAGGCGACTATCTGGGTAACGATACGATTGAGGGCATTGCCGTCAGGGCCATACCGGCACAGATGGTGGCACTAGTTAGCAACGAAGGCCGTACACGCATCAGTTCGCTGCGCATCAGCAGTGACGAGCCTGCCGTGAAGACCAATCTTACCAGTGAGCCTGTCACCATTCGTAACCGCTATGCTGCCTTCGACGGTGTGCAGACCAATGCCCACTTGTCGAACATGATGATTGATACGCTCCGTCAGGGACAGACTCTCGTGGGACAGTGGATAGTGGAAGCCGCACAGGATAGTCGTCTGACTGATATCGACAGTCTGAAGAATTCCGTGGAGATTCTTTCTGGCAACGAGGTTGAACTCACCGTGAACGGCGTACACCGCCTGTATCGCGGCGTGAGCAGAAGACCTTTGGTGCCGTTGGCCGATGATGAGGCAACCAGTGAGGATGAGATGACCGATGCATTGGCAAAGACCGACGTGTTCCTGCTCGATGATTTGGATGATCCCGACCATCTGCCTGACGGTGTGATGACCAGCGACGGAATGGAAGACTCGCTCCAGATTGTGAGCACTTCGGCAGTCATCACCGGACAGAGCGGACACTATACGCTGACTATCCAGGCAGAGAAAGCCGGTTGGGTATATGCCAGACTGAGCGATCCTACATACGGCTTGATGACGCTGAAACGGGTAGACCGTGGAGAGGATGTGCTGAGTCCGGCTAATGCATGGCTGACAGACCACAGCGTGACGGCCGACTATTCCTCGATAGCCGAGAACCGCTTCCATCTGGCCGACAGTGTACCTGCCGGACAGACCACCTATACACTGACCTTCGAACCGATTCCAGGCGACACTGTTCGTGCCATGAAACTACGACTCTATACGGCCAGTGGCAAGGAGGTGATGCAGGGCGGCGAGACCAAGGAGGCCGTTTCTCGTGTGACGCTCGACCTTACTGGAAAGGTTCGCAAACTGGCTACAAACAACATCACGTTTATCAGTGGCGATGAGTCGCAGGATTACACGAAAATAAAAGTCCTGGAAGAGGGTGCCAACAGCTTCTACACCATTGACCTCACAGCATTTGAGAAGAGACCAGGACACCACCAGCTCATTGTCAATGTGGCCAATCTGAAGGAACCACTGCCCAGCAGGCGCAATGCAACGGGAATGATTGCCATAGAGTGGACAGAGCAACTTACTGTTCAGGCTCATCTCAATATCGAAGTGCAGTCGGGCGATGAGACAGGAACCGTAGATAAGCCTTCTGGCGACTACGACTATGGTGAACTGAGGATTGTCGCTACGCCGAAGGATGGCTACGAGTTCGACCATTGGGAAGAGGAAGGCCGCTTTATTGATTCGGGCGACACGTTGGTGTACAACGTAGCTGGTGCCTCGACACTGCAGGCATTCTTCATGCCTCGCCTCTACGAGATCAACTTCCTCTGCGACGAGACGAAGGGTACCGTCAGCGGCATTTCCAGGTGCTTCCGCCTATGGCAGCAGACCGTCAGCAGTACGGCGATTCCCAACGACGGCTATGTGTTCAGCCACTGGACCAACGGTACCGACTCTGTGACTACGCAGACCATCAATGTCGTGGTGACAGGCGACTGTACCTATACTGCCGTGTTCATTGACAAGAAGACTGCTGGCATCGTAGAGACAGGCTTTACTTCTTGCGGCACGAGTATCTACGGCATGGACGGTCGTTTGCTGCGACGCAACGTAGGTAATGTCCGTGAGGTTCTGCGTTCACTGCCCGAAGGCCTCTACATCGTAGGCGGCAGGAAAGTGTTGAATGTGAAGAACGGCAATAGATAACAATCCGATATGATGCTCTAATGAGGACGTGCTTGGAATGAAGTGCGTCCTCATTTTCCGTATTGTGGTATCTGTTTTTTTGTCTATTTTATGGAAAAAAATGGAAAATACTTTACTCTTTTTTTGGTAGTTTAGAAAACTATTCATACATTTGCAGCGAATTGTCAATTCTTGTGAAAGAATCATGTCCGAGCGCGGGCAAGCATGAATCATCATTATTTTGGAAATAACGTTATTAAACTTAAAACTATTTTAGTATGAAAGTATTTACGAAGTATCTTTTAACCTTGCTGTTGCTAAGCATGGCAAGCGTTATGAATGCTGCTGAGGAACTGTCCCCAGGCATTATCGTCAATGCTGATTTCGCATCGCTTGACGGATGGAATGCAGTGGTGTCGGAGTCCTTCCGTGACTATGGTAATGGCCTTATCGGCACTTATCAGGTCAGGACTGATTTCCCCGCAGCTACTGTTGATGATACGCACTTGGACGCAGAGTATTGCTTGGGTCTTGAGTGTCGTTGGGGAGGCACTTTTGCTTCTGTGACACAGGATATAGAACTGCCTGCAGGCAGCTATGCCCTGACTTATGATGTGGAGAACACCAACGGTTCAACACGCAGTGCTGCCTACGATAACCTGTTCAAGGTGATGGTGGGTGAAGTGGCGTATGTTGACCAAAGCACAGAGTGGATGAATGGCCGTAGCAGTTGGACTAACCACGCCATTAAGTTCACTGTGCCTGAGGCTGCTACTGTTACTATCAGCCTGGGCTTTGGAACAGGTGATAATAATTTTAGCGCTTCTAACACACCGGCTCTTTACGTGAGCCATCTGGCATTGAACACGATAGATCCGGATGAGGTTGAACCTGTGGAGCCTGTCGTTGAGCCTGAACCCGTAGAGCCACTGTTTGCCGACGGTACCTATTATTTATATAATGTAAATACCGGCCTCTATCTGGCAGCAGGTGCAACCTGGGGTACCCATGCCGTGGTTAACGGAACGGGTCTGGACTATGTCCTGGTGTTTAATGATGGAAAGTACACTATTGACTCTCAGGTGTCTAACGGTGGTAACAGCCATTTCCTGAATGGAGAGTGGAACGACGGTGCTGCATTTGGCTGGACCTTCAATCAGGTGGGCGATGGCATCTATACCATCAGCGACGGAACGAATTACCTCGCTGCTGCTGAAGATGGAAATGTGACGTTTGTTGCCGATGCTTCCGAAGCTGCTGAATGGAAGATCATTCCTTCGGATGAAATTCTGGCTGCCAAGATAGCTGCTCTTGCAAATGCAAGTGCCGACAATGGCGTTGACGCTACCTTCCTGATCAAGGGTGCCAACTTCAACCGCAACGACCTGCGTAACGGTAACTGGGCTGTGAGCAGAATCGGTGGCAATGTCACTGTAGGAGGACCTGGTGGAAACTTAGCCAACTACGGTTGCGAGTTCTGGAACAACACGTTTGAAATCTATCAGGGAATAGCCAATGCACCTGAGGGTGTCTATGAGTTCAGCATTGCCGGTTATGGTACGAACGGCACGACGAAGATTTTCCTGAACGACACCGAGGTGGAGTTTGCTAACACGACGACTGCTGCGAACTTCCAGTCGGCTCTTGAGGCTATTGCAGCCGGCGAGTACACGGGAAATACCACGGGAAAGGTGAATGTGAAAGACGGTTGGATGACCATCGGTGTCAGACGCTCTGAGCAGGTGGGTGCCGACTGGACTGTACTTGACAATGCCCGTCTGACCTATTACGGACTGGCAACTATTGATTCCTACAGGATAGCCTACGAAGAAGCTATGGCTGCTGCCAAGGCTGCACTTGAGAATGAAGACTATCTGGCAGTGACCGGTGAGGAGAGGCAGATATTTGCAAGCACCATTGAAGCCTATTCCAATGTGGGCGACCAGCCGGAGTCATACGAAATAGCAACATCCGAGTTGATTATTGCCACAAATAACTTCAAGGCTGCCAAGGCTGCCTACGATGCTTTGGATGATGCCAAGGTGCAGGCAGCACTGTGTAGTTATGAGTATGCCACTGCCGAGAAGAAGGCTGCACTGGAGGAATATGCCCAATTAGTGGCCAACACATCAGAGGAAGCCCTCGCTATAGCTGCTGAACTGACGCGTCTTTGCCGTCAGGCCGTAGAGTCCCATGCACTGCTCGAAGGTGTTGAGGGTGCTGTGAATATGACCAACAGTATCTTCAACCCCAACGCAACCGACGGTCTGAGCGGTTGGATGGTTGATACCGGTGAACTGGGTCAGGGAAGCCTGACCGTATTGAGCAACGAGTCGCTGACCGATGCTGAAGGCAATGCTTATTATTCTTACTTCGACGGCGGCGGCTGGGGCTATAATGCTTGGGACGTTAGTCTGAAGCAGGATGTCGCCCTGACAGCCGGCAGGTATATGCTCACTGTCTCAGGCCGCGCTTCTGCAGAGGTGGCTCTCATGCTGCTCGTTGGCGATTCAAGCACCGGCATTCCTGCCATTGGTGCACAGGGAGGCTTGTTCGGCCGTGGTTGGAACGATGCTTCTGTGGAGTTTGAATTGGAAAGCGACACTGTAGTGACCATCGGTGTGCAGGGTATAGCAGACGGAATCCACAACTGGATGTCGTTCACTCGCTTCCGACTGATGAAGTTCTCAAGTGAGCAGAACAACGATCCTGTTGACATGACTTCTTACATACTGAATGCCGGCTTCGATGAAGACTTGACCTGGCAGGCCGACGGATCTAAGAAAGCTACTATTGGTACTCAACAGTTGAGCGACCGCAGTAACGCAGCCTGGGCGGCAGACAATACAGTGTATGCTACTGTCAATCCTGAAACTTCTAAGCAGCGTTCTGACGGCCGTACACTTGAGGCCACTAACGGATTCATTGGAAGAATTAATGGTTGGGCGATTGAGACCAATCAGGAATTCCCCAAATGTGAGTGGGTTTACTTCGGATCGCTTCCCTACGCTTTGGAGGGAGAGGCAATTCCCGTTGCCGATGATGGAAGCACTTACATCACGGTGCCTGCCAAGCCGGAGGCCGCCGATGGCGATGACAACGTAGGCTTTGTCTATATGCGTGCCGGATGGGGTGGCAAGGCTATCTACAAGCAGACAGTGGAACTGCCTTGCGCACAGTACCGCCTGGAGTACTGGTCTATTAACCTGAATCCAAGTGGAACAAGTGGCAAGAACCTGTCGAAGATTACCTGCCGTAACGATGTATGGCTTGACGAGACTGGCTTCTCTTCTACCGAATGGACCAAGCACGTGATTGAGTTCACACCTACCGCAGAGTTCACTATGGAGTTCGGCTTTGAGTCAGAAGGCGGTTCTGCCAGAAACCCATTCCTCTGCATCGATGGCATCAAGCTCTATAAGATTGGCGAGGCTGACCAGGAAGTTCTGCAGCGTCAGGATCTGGAGGATATCATTGCACAGTTGGAGAATCAGATAGGTATCGTGGGTGAAGCTGGTCTGGCAGGTGTCGTGAGCGAGCTCGAAGGGGCTGCTGGCGTGGCTCTGGAAGCATACGATAACTATGACTTGACAGCCGAGAAGATGGAGCAGATCCTCAAGAGTTGTCGTACCACGCTGGAACAGTCGTCTATGGCAATGGCTCAGGTCTATAGCATCACATCTATGATCGAAAAGATGGAGCGTGTGAACAGTACCACACAGTATCCTGGAAAGCCGGAGTTCGAACAGTCTATCTCTCAGATGAGTGAACTTCTCCGCTCAGGTACTTCAGAAGAGATCCTGACTCTCTATAAGTATGGTAAGGATGCTCTGTTGGCATACTATCAGTCACAGGAGGCTACTGCCGACTCACCTGCCGACTACACCTATCTGATCACTCATCCTTGGTTCATTGACGAGGCGGTTGAGCCTTATGCAGACGGCAATGGCGGATATGCCTTCCCCAATGGCGATTCTTACATTGAAGGCGGCAGCAATGACGTTAACACCGACCTGACAATGGAAGGATGGGTATGGTGGCGTGGCGGTAGCATGAGTGGATGGGATCTGCGTACCAACTGGGTGCAGGGCCGCAGCTGCTTCAACGCTTGGTATCGCTCTGCCGATTACTCATGGGCAGCTATCGTTCAGGATCTGACGAATGTGCCTGAAGGTTATTACACCCTCTCTGCCGAGATGTTGACACAGGAAGGTTGTGTGACCGACCAGCATATCTTTGCTACCAACACATCGTATAATGTCGACAGGAATGCTGAGAGCTACGACTCTCCAAGTCTCACCTTCGGTGGCTGGAGTGATGAAGGTAATCCTGTATGGACTACACTGACCACACCGGTGTTCTATGTAGGTCCTGACGGTCTGCTGAC
>Ga0256407_10009830_pt1 | contig 13579 bp, 7 predicted proteins | sample RumenRJG_04DNA_FD_193489 | JGI IMG/M metagenome (GOLD analysis project Ga0256407, IMG submission 193489) | Bovine rumen microbial communities from Lethbridge, Alberta, Canada - RJG_04 | ecosystem: Host-associated > Mammals > Digestive system > Stomach > Rumen | place: Canada: Alberta | collected... | reverse complement strand
TTATTTTTTTTTTTTTTTTTTGTTTTTTTTTTTTTTTTTTAATTAAATTTTTTATTTTTTTTAAGTTTTTTTAGTTATGTTTAATTCATCTTCTTCTCAACAAATTAATTTAATTGATGATTCTAAAATTAATTATAAAGATATTACTAATGCTGAAAATATAATAAAACAAATTCAAAATTTAATAGAAATTGAAGATATGAAAATTAATTTTATGAATCAAAAAATTAAACAAAGTAAATATATTTTTATAATTTCACTTTGAATATTAGAAAAAAAAACAAATGATTTATTAAAATATGAAATTAAAAAAATTAATAGTACAAATATCCGTAATAAAGAACAAGTTAATATTCTTCAAAAAGAAAATGACTTTCTTCAAAAAATGATAATTTATACAAGAAAAACTCGTTTTAACAACCAAATAAACTAAAAATAAAAATAAATATAGTTATATTATAATATATATATTAAAAATTTATAATAAAACTAAAAAAATATAATTTATAATTAATAATGTATATCATAAATAATAAACAAAATAATAACAAAAAATTAAAAAAAAATGAAAAAATCATCATATATAAAAAAAGATAGTATAAATAGTGGAATAAGTACAAATTCAGCTCATTCAAATAATTTAAATAAAAAAAATCAATGTTTATATAAAAAAGAAATACTATCATCATTAATAAGATTACCAACAAAAATAAAACAAGATGGAGTAATTAAATCATATAATATTGAAAATATTCAAAGAGAAAAAAAAAATTATAATACAAGACCAATAACAGTTAATTTAAATAAATCAATAAATAAACAAAATATAATTTCACCTTATAAATCAAATCAAGATAATAATTATAATGAATATAACAATACTTCATATTCAAATCAACAAAAATCAAAAATTGATATTTTAATTAATAATTTATATGATTTATTTAATCAAATACAACTTTTATTTTTAAATGGAAAAAATTGTTTAAATGAATGTAATGATTGGATAGAAATTTTTAATAACAATATTGAATTTATTGTTGAAATGTGTAATTCAAATGAATATTTACCTTTAATTAATAATTCTTTAAATTTACTATTTTTTACTATTATTATTATTTATGATATTTGTAATCAAAATAAATTTAATTTATTAAATGATGATATAAAAAATATTTTTGAAATTTATTTAATTTTAAGTGAAAATATATTTGAAAGATGTAAAAATTCAGATAAAATAAATTTACAAATTCAATCTAATACAATATCAATTGCAAATAAAGACTTAAATTCATTTTTAAATCAATTAATATTAAATTATCATCAAATCAATTCAAATATATCAAGAGAATTAACAACATTATTTAAAAGATTAAGAAGAATAAATACAAATGACATATATGACTTTTATCAAACTAAAATAAAACAATATGATTTAAATTATCAAAATACAAATTCTCAAAAATTTAATAATAATAATATAAATAATATTCAAAATTATAATTATTATAATAACTATGAAAAAAATTATCAAAATTCAAATAATGAAGATTCAAATATTTCATATATGAATACATATAATTATAAAACAACAAAATATTATTCTTCAAATACATCAAATTCAATGCCAATACCAAAAAATTATTCTTCAAAAATTATAAATGGACCTGGAAATTTTTTAACAACTGATATTAATGATATTGGGGCTGCCTTAACAAATTGTGGTGTAATTTTCCCTTTTAAAAAAACTTCTGCAATGAGACAAAAAGATAAAAATGATAGAATAAGAAGTATTAGTTCAAATATGAATATATCTACTTATTCTAATGATAATAATTTAGATTATTTTAATCAAAATAATAATAATTATATTCATAATAATAATAATTTTAGTAATAATACTAGTCCAAGTTTTCAAAATAATAATTTTGATGATTTTTATAATAATAATATTAATATTTTTGAAAGTAATAATAGTAATTTTAATAATTATATAAATAATAATTATAATATTAATAATAAATATAATCAAAGAAATTTAAATTCTTATCCTAATCAAAGTACAATTAAATATTATGATTCTAATACAAAAAATTCAAATAAAAATAATTACAATTTAAATTATAATAATTTTAATAATAGAAATATTGGAAATATAAATATAAATTTAAATTTAATTCAACAAAATAAAAATTATAATAATCAAAGACAAAATATAATAAATATAAATACTCCCTTAATTCCATTTTCTCCAGATAAACAATATACTTTAGTTTTAGATTTAGATGAAACTTTATCTTATGTATCAAAAGAAACAAAGAAAATTTATTTAAGACCTGGATTAAGAGAATTTTTACAAAGTCTTCATCCTTATTATGAATTAATTGTTTTTACTTCTGAAAATAAAGATTATGCAGATCAAATTATTGATTTTATTGAAATTGAACAAAAATATTTTGATTATAGATTATATAAACAAAATTCTATTTATTATAATGAAAAATATTTGAAAGATATTAAAAAATTAGGAAGAGATTTTAAAAGAACTATTATAATTGATGATAAAGATGAAAATGTTGAATTAAATAATGGAATTATTATTAAATCTTTTTATGTTAATAATAATTATCATAATTTAAATGATTCTGTTTTATATGATTTAATTGAAATTTTAATTAAAATTGCTAAAGAACAACCAAATGATATAAGAAATAGTTTAAGAAGATATAGAAATGAAATAAATAAACAAATTATAAAATAAAAAATAATTTTTGATAAAATTCATTTTTTAAAATAGAATATATAAATATAATATAATTTAATTTTTAATTAGAAAAAATATTATTTAACTAAATAATATATAATTAAAATAATTTATTTTACCTTATTTATTCTTTTAATAAAAAATAATAAATTAAATATAACTAAATCAAAATATATATAATAATAATTTTATTAAAAAATTATTCATTTTTTATTAATATTAAATTATCAATTTTCAAATTTTTTTTTTCAATTTTATTAAAAAATTTTGTCTATTTACTTTAATTAAAATTTTATTATTATTATATTCATAATTATAATCTTTACTTTCTATAATTGAACTTGAATTTTTAGTTGAAGGAATTGATTTTTGATTAATTAAAGAAGAAAATTCTTTTTCTGAATAATTTGTTTTAATTGGTGTATTATTATTTTTATAATTTTTATTATAACCAAATTTATCTTTAAAAAAATCTTTTTGTGTTCTTTTAAAAAATAAAAAATTATCACATGAATATCTTATTTCATTTTTTACATTTATTTTATAATTTTTTTTTAATTCTGACCAAGGTATATTTTTTTCTTTTAAATTATTTTTTTTTGGAGTTTTAATATTCATAAATTTACTTTTTTCATTTTCATAATATTTTTTTTTACCTGAATTTAAATTTGAAAACAAAATTTTTGAAGAATTTTTTTCTATTTTTTTAACTGAAATTGTATTATTTGAAAAAGAACATTTTGAAATATTATTATTCTTTTTTATTTTATTTTTAAGAAAAATTGCATTATATAATTTATTTGAATTAGGAGAAAATTTTTGAATTGTCTGATATGATTTGATATTATCTGATTTATCAAAAATATTTTTTTTACTTTGAATAATTTTTTTTATAGGTGATTTAAATAATTTATTTATATTTCTTGTTGTTTTAGGACTAAATTCTTTATGTATAATTTTTCCATAATCTTCTTCTAATTTTATTTTTGATTTTAATTTTTGTGCAGTTGTTCTTTGAGAAATATTTTTTTTTAGTTTATTATTTAAATTAAAGTTATTACTATTATTATTATTTTTATTATTACTATTACTAATATTATAATTATTATTATTATTATTTAAATTTTTTCTTTTTAATATTTGTTGACTTGTATGAATAGTTTTAAATACTTTTTTATCATCTTTTGAACTTATATATTGATAATAATTATTATTAATATTTATTATTGTTTTATTATTTTTTGGAATAATAATATTATGATAATTATTATATATTGAAAAAGTACCTTTTTTATGATTATTTTTGAAATTTCTTGAAGTAAATTTTTGATTATTCGAATTAGATTTAGATATCGAAATACTATGTTTATTATTATTAATGAAAGTTTTTTTAAAACTAACTTTTTTGTTTTTATTAATTGTCTTTTTTATATTCTTTTTTTCAATGTTATTTTTTTTCATTTCATTTAAAATATTTTCAATAGAAATATTTATATTATTGTTAATATTATTTGTTATATCTAAATTAAAAGAATTATTAGGAGATTCTATAAAATTTTTTGTAATGCTCGAAATTGAATTTGAATTAATAAAAAAAGATTCATCATCATTAAATAAAATATTTGAGGGTTCTACATTTAAAATATTATTATTTAAATAATTTGGAAAAATATTTTTTAAATTATTTTTTATATTATTGAAATATAATTCATTGTTATATTTTTTTTTATTAACAGTATCAATAAATTTTTGTTTTTTCCTAATATTTGAAAATAATATTTTAGTATATGAAAAAATAAATAAAATAGGAAAAATATTAGAATAATTTTCATAAAAATTTAATATTTTATGTAATCTAATATATAATTCTTCCTTTGAATAATATTTATTTAAAAACTCGTTCTCATTATTAAATGTTAAGTTATCATTATATTGACTAAATGAACGACATTTTTTATTATGTATTATATTATTAATTATTATTTTATTATAATTACATTCATTCATATTATATTTTGATATTAATTTCATTTTAGTTTTTTTTATCAATTTTCTTAATATAAAATTCCTATTTAGTGAGTTATATGACATTTTTTTATTATTTTATTATTTTTTATTATTTTATTTCTTAATTTCTTTATATATTAAATTATTTTTTTTAATTAAAAAAATCTATTTTAATAATATATATAATAATAATAATCTATTATTTACTTTTCATGAAATTTCTAAAATACATATTATTGATATTATTTTCTTTTTTATTATTTGATTTATTTTTTATAATAAAATTTAATCCATTTAACCATAATTTAACATCATCATAATTTAAAAAAATAAATTCAATTCTTTCTTTCAATCCATCATTTAGAAAAGAAAGTTGAATATTAAATAAATTATTTAAAGCTGCTTTTTTAATATTATCATAATCAAAAGGAATATTTTGAAAATCTTTTAACTTTATAAAATTATCCATTTCTATAAAACCATTTTTTTTAATAAGACTTTTATATTTTTGATATATTTTAATAATATATTTTATATTATTATTTACTATTGTAGTTTCCATTTTTTCTATTGGAATTTGATATAATAAACTTTTATCTTTAAATATAATTAAATGAGTAAATTTTTCATTAATTCTCATTGAAATTTTTTCATAGTCAAATTCATTTATTTTATCTTTATCTTCTAATGGATCAAATTTTTTATTATTTTCTTTTATTATTCTATAAAAACAATTTATTGTTTTATTTAAATTTGAATATTTTAATAATTCATTATTTTCAATTATGTTTTTATTTATTTCTAATTTTGAATAACTTTTATTATGAAATATTATTTTTTCTTTATTTAAAAGTTTCATTGAATTCATTATTCTTTTTTTTTCTTCTTCCCATAATTTTTTTTTATCTTTATTAATAATTTCTTTTTCATTATTTTCACGATTAATATTTTCATTATTATTATTATTATTATTATTTATTATTTTTTTATCACTTTTAAAAAAATTATATTCAATATTTCTACTTTTAATAGGAGAAAAATAAGGAAGAGAAGAACTATTAATTAAACCATTATTTCTATTATTTATTTTATAATTAACTTTAAATGGTGAAAAAATAGAATTTGTTGAAATTGAATTTAAATTCAAATTATTATTCCTTAAAATTGTTTTTGAATTATTAAAAATTAAAGAATTATTTTTTGATTCATTTGAAGGAGAAAAAATAATTGAATTCATATAAGAAGAATTTGATAAAGAATCATTATTTAATAAAGATTTAGAAGATAATCTTAAATTTAAATTTATTTTTTCTACAAATTTATCATATAATTCCATATTATTTCCATGTTTTCTTTTATATATTGTTAATTGAATTTTTATCATTTTGAATTTTTCTTTTATTGATTCTTTTAATTTTTCTATTTCTTTTTTTTTTCTATCATTTTCTTGTTTAATATTATTATTTACTATATCAATTTCATTTTCTAAAATTTCATTTTGTTTTTTTATTGTATTAATTTTATCATTTAAATCTTCTATTATCATTTTTAAACATTCATATTTTTCATCATAATTATATTCTAACTCTTTTTTTTCATTAATTAATTCATTTATTTTTTCATTTATATTTAAATATTCTTTTTCTTCTTGACTTAAATCAACTAAATGATATGCATTTTTTTCTATTAAAACTTCTTTCTTTTCTTTTATTTGATTTAATAAAAAATCTATTTCATTTTCTTTATTAATTAATTGATTAATTTCATTTTGTTTTTCATTTAAAAGTTTTTGATTTTCTCTTTTTAATATTTTATATTCTTTATTAATAAAATTTAAATCATTTGAAATAATTACTTCATAATAATTTACTTTAATAATATATTTAAGTAAATTTATTATTTTTTCATTTGGAATTTCAATTTGTATTTTATTAATAATTTTACTTGATAAAGAAATAAAAAATTTTTCTATTTTTTTTGAAGAAATAACTTTACTATTTAATTGAATAAAATCAACTAAATCATTTTGTATAATATTAAATAATTCACTTTTAAGAAGATTGAAAATACTTTCATCATATTCATTCTTTTCATTAATATTTATTTTACTCATTTGAAAAAATTTAATTAGAATATTTGTAATTTCATTTAGACATTTAGAAATATTAATTTTACAAATTTCAAAATGAAATAAATTTACATTAACATAATTTGCACTTGTATTATTTTTTTCATAAAGAAAACTATTATTTCCTCCATTTATTTCAATTAGATTATTATTAATATTTATAATATATAATTTATATAATTCTTCAATTGACTCTTTTTCACTTATTAAATTAATTATTTCATCTTTTAAATTATTTTTTTCTTCTCTTAACATTAATAATCTTTCTGTTATTTCTTCTCTTTCATTTATTTTATCTTTTATTAAATTTTCTAAATTTCTTTTTGCATTTTCTGTTGAATTATATTCAATAGATATTTTTTTTAATTCATCAGAATCTTTTTTTTTCTTTATTATATTTTCTATTTTTTCATATGAAATTTTATATATTTCATCATTTTGATTTAATGATATTTTACGTAATTTTTCTTCTTTTTCTAAAATTTCATTATCAATTTTTTTAATTTTTAAATTATGTTTTATTTTATATTCATTAAATGAATTTTCTTTATCAGAAATTCCATTTTTAAATTCGTTAATTGATGAAATATTATTTTTAATTTCTTTCTTTAAATTTAATAATTTTAATCCTAAACCATTATTTTCATCAATATTTTGAATTGAATATTGAATATCTTTTATTTTATCTTGAGTACTTAAAATATTATCTACTATTTCATAAATAATTTCTTCTTCAGTTCCTGGATTATTATAATAAATTCTTTTCATTTTTTAATTTATTTAAATATTATTATGATTATTTTTTTTCTTTATTTTTTATTTATATTAAAATATAAAAAAGTATTTCATTTTTTTTAAAAGAAAAAATTAAATGTCATATTTTAATATGAAACCAAGTATTGATATAGTAAAAAGTAAATCAAAAGAAAAAAAACATAATATTTATGAATTTGGTGCACATTTTAGATATAGAGATTTATATAAATCATTAATTAATTTAGTTAATATTTTACCTTCTGAAAGATTAGGTTCAAATGGAATTTATTTTCAACATGATGAAAATAATAATAATAGAGAATTGAGTTATAAAAACTTTTTAAAAGAAAGAAAATATTATTTAAATAAAATAAAATTTTCTGCTTCTAAAAAAAAAAAATTCATTAAAGATAAAAGTAAAATAAAATTTAGGAATGTAAAAAGTAAAATTCAAATTAAAAAAAATAAGGATTTTTCACCTTTTCTTAATAATAAAAACACATCAATTAAATATTCATATTTAAATTATCTTAATTTAAAACCAAAAAACAAAAAAGATTATTATAATCCTGAAAACACAATTAATAATTTACATTTATTAAAAAGTGAGAAAAAAAATAAAATGAAATTAACATTTCAATTTAGTTTTAATAATAAAAAAAGCAATATTAATTTTAATTCTGATAATAATAGTATTTTTTCAACTTTAAATTTCTCAAATGAAAATAAAACTCAAATTTTTCTTCCAAAAATTACTTTAACAAAAAATTATAAATTAAATAGAAATAAATTGTTTATATCTAATAATGATATTACTAAAAGTGGGAATAATATTTATCTTTAAAATAATAAAAATTTAAAATATAAAATTGTTCAAATTTCAAATCTCTTATATTTTTATTTTTTTATAAATAGAATAAATTATTAAATCTAATTAAATAAAATAATAAATTTTATTTTTTTAAATCTGATTTTGCTAAATACTATTTTTAATGTAATTAATTTAAAAATATTTTAAAAATTAAAAGATAATTTCTTATTCAAAAAAATTAATATGTTTAAAAATAAAACAAAATCTTTATCAAAAGAACATAACAAAAAAAAAGAAAGAAAATCAATATCACCTTTTCAAAAAAAATACAATGACAAAAATAGAAAAAATAATCATTCTTTAAATTTAAAAGATAATTATCATAAAATAAATATAAGAGAATTTATAAATCAAGCAAAGAAAAATTCATTAAAAAAAAGAATAGCCTTTAATCAAAAATATTCAAATTCTTTTTCAAGGGCAGAAACAGATAGTAATATATTAAAAGTAAATCAAAGTATGAATTTAGGTTTTAATTATTTAAATAAATCAAAAGAAAAAAAAAATTTTAATATATCAAAAATTCCTTTATGTAAAAAACAATTTAATATTAATTTTTCTTATTCAAATAAACATGTTGTGACTGAAGAAAATAAAATTAACAGTAGAGAAAAATTAAGACAAAATTTTTTAAAAAATTTCCCTAAACATACTCATTCAAATACTAATACAAGTATTATTTTTATTAAAAATAATTATAGTGCATCTAAAAATTATTATGATGAACCAAAAAAATTATATATTGATTCAGGAAGATCAAATAATAAAAATAAAAATAAAAGCACTATTAATAATTGTAATAATAATAATAGAAATAATGATTATGAAAAATTTATTAATTTAAAAGATGAATTTAATAAAATAGAAAATAAAATAAAAGAAAGTTTAAATAATAATATTTCATATACTAAAAGTAAAAGATATAATATTGTACAAAATTTATTTGAAGAAACCATTAAAATTTTACCAGAAGAAAATAAAAGTTTATTTAGAACTATACTTAATGAAATACATGATGTTTTTTATAATTATTCAAAAGAAAATAGAAAATTAAAAGAAGAAAATGAATATTATAGAAATAAAGTTTTTTCTCTTGAAAAAGAAAAAATATATAATAATAAAATAATAATTGAAAAAAATAATGAAATTGATTTTTTAAAAAAAGAAATTATAAATTTGAATTTAAACTTAAATAATAATAAAAATAGTTTAAGTCAAAGAATAAATTCTTCTATTTATTCTTCAAATGAAAATTCAATTAAAGAAAATAAAATTGATAAATTTAATAAACAAAATTATAAAGATTTAGATGCTTTATATTTTAAAGATAAAATAAGAATGAATGATGAATGTAAATTTATTCCTCAAAATCAAAAAGGAGAAATTATTCCTCCTTTAAATTTTAATTTCGAAGAAATTTTTGAAGAACAAAGAAAAAAAAATTATGAGAAATTAAGTTTTATAGAAAAAGTTAAATTAAGTTTAAATTTAGATTAATAATTTATTTATATATATTTTTTTAAAAGTATTTATCAAAAAAAACATTGATTTTAATTATAAATAAATAATTATTAATATTTTTTTCAAAAAACAACTTTTAAATTGAAAAAATTTCTTAATTTAATATTTTAATTGCTTTATATTTAAATAAACTATATTATATAGTGTTATAATATTTTAATATTTTATAATTGTTTTGAAAAAAAATAAAAATAATATATATTTAATTATAAAATGATATAAAAGCTATTGAATTGACTTTTGTTTTGAAAAGAACCCCTCATTGATTTTTAATAATATTATTCCTATTTCTTAAATTAAAAATTTTAATTTTAATAAATCAATAGTAAATTAAATTTACAACCTATTTTAAAACACATTCAAATAATCATTAATTATTAATTTTCAAATTAGAATAAAAAAAAAAAATAAAATTAATATAAAAATTAAAAATTCATATATTATATTAAATATTATTTTTTTTTTGAAAAATTTAATTTAAAAATAATATACTTTTATACATTTTTTTTTTTGATTAAATCATTTATTTTTTTTTCTATATTTAGTTGGTTTTTTTTCTGATTTTTTTCAATTAATTCTTTTTCTTTTAACAGATAATTTTGTTTATATCCTTTAATTGAGCAATAATTACTTTTATTATTTAATAAATTTTTAGGTAAAGAATTTTTTTTTTTATCACTATTATTTATATAATTATTAATATTATTATTAAAAGAAAATTTTTGTATAATATTATTATGATTATTTTTAGTTAAAAATTTATCTAAATTTTTCCCATTTTGATTTCTATAAATAAAATCTTTATAATTATTTTTTTTATTTACAATTTCATTTGAAGTTGTTTGTAAAATTAAACTATTTCCATTATTTCTTTTAAAAGTTAAAGAAGATAATTCATTTCTATAAGAATTTGGTTCTTGACTAAAATGTTTATTTCTATTTAATGAAGATAATAAATTATTTCTTTTATTAATATGATTAATTTGATAATTTTTAATTTTTAAAAAATTTATTTCTTTTTTTTTAATAATATTTTTTGGTTTTTCATCAATTGAATTATTAATAATTTTCTTTTTTTCAATTGAAAATACTTTTGTATTTTTTTTATATTCATTAACATAATTTGAATTAAGTTTTGAATTTTTTTGTTTTGAATTATCAAAACTTATACTATGATATTCTTTTTTTTTTCTTTTGATTAAATTATTCTTATATTTAAAATCCTTATTTTTTTGATGATTAACATTTCTAATTTTATTTATTAAATTATAAAAACGATTAAAATTACTTTTTTGTACTAAATTTTCAGTTTTAATTCTTTTATTTTCAATATTATCAATTTCAACACTTTTTGGTCTATTATTATTATCTTTTATATTTTGTTTATTTTTTTCTAAAGAATTAGGTTCAGTTAAAATTGTTTTATGTTTTATTTTTTTTTGTTTATTAAATATATTATTTCCCTTTATTCCATTTTCAATTTCAGAATTTTCTTTTTTATTAATAAATTTATTTATTTGATTTCTTCTAATAAAAGGAATTTTTTTATAAAATTGAGGGTCAATTTTTAAATCAGCATATTTAAAATTAGATTTATTATTTTTAATTTTATTTCTTTTAATTTTCCAATTAACTTCAAATGGATTATTAATTAAATTTTGTTTTCCATTATCATCATTATTAGTAATATTAACACTAGAAATAATATTATTATTATTATTATTAATATCATCATTTAAATTTTCAGATTCAGTAATTGTTCTTTTACTTTTTAATTCATTATTTTCAATAGTTTTCACATTAGAAAAATTTTCATTATTATCAAAATTATTTTCTTTACTTTTTGGAATATAAAAATGAGATTTTAAAGAAATTTTATGTATAGAATTTATAGTAGGTTCTTCACTAAAATCATTAACAACAATTTTAGAATCAATTAAATTATTTTGTATAGAATTACAATAACTTTTACTTTGATTAATAGATTCAAATTCTTTTTTTGTTTCATCACTTTCATTTCCTCCATTATTACTTTCAATAATATTAAAATTTAAATTAGTAATAGTATTTAAATTAATAGAAGGTAAATTTTCATTAATATTTTCTTCTAAAATATTTTTAATTTCACTATTAAATGCAGGATCAATAAATTTTTCATTTTCTTTTCCATTAATATATTTTTCAATTTCTAAAGAATAATAATTAATAATTCTATTTATATCATTATTCCAATAATGCATTTTTGAAATAGAACTTTTAATATATAATAAAAATTGTTTTGAATTATGTGAAATATCACTTATTGAATTTTCTTTATTTCTTTTTTTTCTATTTAAAATTAAATAATACATTGTAGTAATATCATTATGTTTATTTCTAATAATAAAAGAAATAATATCTTTAATTAAAATTTTTTCTTTAAAATAAATTTCTTTAATAATATCTTTATCAATGGGAATAACATCTTGATTAATAAAAATTCCAGGTGACTCAAAAAAGATATTTTTCCCTAAATTAAAATTTCCATTAGCTAAATTAAACCAAGAATGATTTTTAATATCTTCAAAAGAGTATCTTTTTTTAGGATCAGTGACTAAAATTTTTTTAATTAAATCTTTACAATTAGAACTAATAAAATTAGGAATATTAAAAATTCCTCTTGCAATTTTACTAAATAAAATTTTTTGATTATCATCTTCAAAAGGTAAAAAACCACAAACCATAGTAAAAAGTACAATACCAGAAGACCAAATATCGACTTGACTAGCATTATATTTTTTTCCAGAAACCATTTCAGGAGCAGCATAACAAGGACTTCCACAAGGAGTTTTTAATTGGAAATTTTTATTAGTTTTATTATAAAATGTACTTAAACCAAAATCTGCAATTTTTAATATTTTATTTGAATCTAATAATAAATTTTCTGGTTTTAAATCACGATGACAAATTCTTTGTTTATGTAAATATTCTAAACCACTTATTAATTGATTATATAATCTACAAGCTTCAATTTCATATAATTTTTTTTTTTGAACTATGTAATCAAATAATTCACCATTTGAAGCATATTCTGTTATAATATATATTAAATTTTTTTTTTCTATTATATTATATTGTTGTATTATATTTATATGATGACATCTTTTATGAATGTTAATTTCTTTTATTATTCTTATTTTATCTGATTCTTCTTTTATTTGATTTTTTGACATTATTTTTATTGCTACTTTTTCTTTTGTTTTTTTATGTGTTCCTATATAAACTTTACTAAATGTTCCTTCACCTAATTTTTTTCCTATTTCATAATTTTCTATTGTGTTTTGTAATATTTTTAATGTTGAATTTTGAGTTTCAAATGAATTTTTCTCTGATAATGTATTGTTGTTTATTGTTGATGATGATATGGTTTGAGATGATTTTTTTTTTAATGAACCATTACTTTTTGATGATGGGAATGACATTGTTAAAAAAAAATTTATTTTTTTTTTAAATTGGGTTTTTTATTTTATATTTTTTTTTTTTTTTTTAATTT
>Ga0256407_10009823_pt1 | contig 13587 bp, 8 predicted proteins | sample RumenRJG_04DNA_FD_193489 | JGI IMG/M metagenome (GOLD analysis project Ga0256407, IMG submission 193489) | Bovine rumen microbial communities from Lethbridge, Alberta, Canada - RJG_04 | ecosystem: Host-associated > Mammals > Digestive system > Stomach > Rumen | place: Canada: Alberta | collected... | reverse complement strand
CCATTCTCGTACCGGCCACACACCATTGGACGATGCAGCATTATGAGGTAGCCGTGAACGTGCGGTTAGCCCAACGCTTCTACCCTACTGCCGAACTCGGTTACGCCGGAGGACAAACCGCTAAAGACACCCTTACCTACAACGGTCACGGAGGATTCTTACGCTTAGGCTGCGACATCAATCCGCTCAAGCGGCATCCCGAAGCACCGCATGCCTTACTGGTAGGTGTACGACTCGGTACCGCCGTACAGACCAAAGGCGAGACCGACTGCTGGGGAGAGATCGTAGCCGGCTGCCAGGTCGAGATTGCCAAAGTCAAAAACACGGCGTTTTACATGGGTTGGATGGGACGATTCAAATGCCTCTTCACACGCGATAACTCCGGACTGAATGTGCGCCCTATCTACATTCCCGGTTTCGGAAATCGCGATAATATCGGATGGGGATTGAACTATTATTTAGGCTGGAGATTCTGAAATTTGAAATTTGAAATTTGAAATTTAAAATATATTACTATGAACAAGACACAAATTATGAATCGTGCAGCGGATAACATTCGTATCCTGGCTGCCGCAGCAGTAGAAAAAGCAAAGAGTGGTCACCCGGGCGGAGCTATGGGTGGCGCTGATTTCATCAACGTACTCTTCAGTGAGTTTCTCGAATATGATCCGGAGAATCCGGGTTGGGAAGCTCGTGACCGTTTCTTCCTCGATCCGGGTCACATGGCTCCGATGCTTTACGGACAGCTCTGCTTAGCCGGCAAGTTCACGTTGGAGGATCTGAAGAATCTCCGTCAATGGGGTTCGGTGACACCCGGACACCCGGAACGTGAGATTGAGCGAATGATTGAGAACACGTCCGGTCCGCTCGGGCAGGGACACACGTTCGCAGTCGGAGCTGCCATCGCTGCCAAATGGTTCAACACCCGTTACGGTGCCATCCATAACCCGACGATCTATGCCTTCATCTCTGACGGCGGTGTACAGGAAGAGATCTCGCAGGGTGCAGGTCGTCTGGCTGGACACCTCGGCCTCGACAACCTCGTCATGTTCTATGACTCCAACACCATCCAACTCTCCACCGGTTGCGGTGAAGTGACATCGGAAGATGTAGCTGCCAAATATGCTGCTTGGGGTTGGTACGTACAGGAGATCCCGGGCAACGATCCGGATGCCATCCGCGAGGCCCTCATCAAAGCCAAAGCCCATAAAGGACAACCGTCTATCATCATCGGTCATACCACCATGGGTAAAGGCTGTGTCACCGCAGAAGGTGCTAACTGGGAAGGCAAGTGTTCTACCCACGGTGCGCCGCTCAGTAAAGCCGGTGCATCCTTCGAGAAGACGATCGAGCATCTTGGAGGTGATCCTACCAACCCGTTCGTCATCTTCCCGGAAGTAAAGAAACTATACGATGATCGTGCTGCTGAGTTGCGTGAACTGTGCAACAAGAAATACGAGGCATACTACGAGTGGAAACAAGCGAATCCGCTCGCAGCCAACGAATACGAGACCTTCATGTCCGGAGAAGTACCGTGTATCGACTGGAGCCTCATTGAGCAGAAAGCCGGTGATGCCACCCGTAATGCCAGTGGAAAAGTGCTGTCCTTTTTAGCAGAGCATGTAGGCAACATGATTGTTTCGTCTGCGGACCTCTCTAACTCCGATAAGACCGACGGCTTCCTCAAGAAGACCCATGCGCTGACCAAGAACGACTTCAGCGGTCAATTCCTGCAGGCAGGAGTATCGGAACTCACCATGGCGTGCGTCATGATCGGTATGAGTCTGCACGGTGGTATCATCCCCGCATGCGGAACATTCTTCGTGTTCAGCGATTATATGAAACCCGCCGTTCGTATGGCGGCACTCATGGAACTGCCTGTCAAATTCATCTGGTCGCACGATGCCTTCCGTGTAGGTGAAGACGGTCCGACCCATGAACCGGTGGAGCAGGAAGCACAGATCCGTCTGATGGAGAAACTGCATAACCATCATGGCAAACCGTCCATGCTCGTTCTCCGTCCGGCAGATGCCGAAGAGACTACACTCGCTTGGCGTGCTGCCATCGCGACCACCGAGACACCGACGGCACTTATTCTCAGCCGTCAGGACATCGCGCCGGTGCCCAATGTCAACCTCGAGGGTTTCCGCAAAGGTGCATATATCGTTTCGAAAGACGAGAACCCGCAGGTTGTTCTTTTGGCTTCCGGTTCAGAGGTATCGACTCTCCTCGCCGGTGCTGAACTGCTGCGTGCAGAAGGTATCCGTCTGCAGATCGTCAGTGTACCGTCAGAAGGACTCTTCCGTCAACAAGACAAAGCTTATCAGGACGAAGTGCTGCCGAAGGGCATCAAGCGTTTCGGTATGACCGCCGGTCTGCCTTGCACACTCGAAGGCCTTGTAGGCGAAAATGGCGCTATCTGGGGTCTCAATTCCTTCGGCTTCTCCGCTCCTTACAAGGTCCTTGACGAGAAACTCGGCTTCACCGCCCAGAACGTCTACGACCAAGTGAAGAAGCTGCTGTAAGAATAAGCCTCTTTATGCCTAAATATACCTATATAGGCCTAAAGTTGCCTATTCCGGCCTAAAAATGCCTATTTATGCCTATAAATAATCCACAAAAGCCCCGAGTTGAAGGAAGCGTGCTACGCCCTGCTAACCGATGGAAGACCTTGCTCTTCTACCAGAAAGCCAACACGCTCTTTCAACTAACGGTGGTCTTTTGTGAACGGTTTCTACCGAAATACGGAGACCGCACGGTCGATCAGATGATTCAAGCAGCGCGTTCCGGCAAGCAAAATATCATCGAAGGTTCCGAGGATGGCAAAACGAGCACAGAAATGGAGCTAAAACTCCTGAACGTAGCGCGAAGCAGTATTGGCGAATTACAGGAAGATTTTGTAGATTATATTCAGAGAAAACATCTTCCGCTTTGGGATAAGGGGCACCCGAGGTACGAACCGATGCGTTCTTTTACGCAGAAATTCAATCGTCTGGAAGACTACGAACCGTATTTTTCCAAATGGGATGACGAAGAGATGGCAAACATCGGTCTGACGCTCTGCCACCAAGTGGATTATATGATGAACAAATATCTTCTATCGTTGGAAAAACTGTTTGTTACACAAGGCGGCATTAAAGAACGGATGTACGCGGCGCGCACAGGTTACCGAAAGGCGCAAGACGAAGAATATCAAAGACTTGTCGCAGAAAACGCAACTCTTCGCGCACAACTCGCAACCGCCCAAAACGAAATAGCCCAACTGCGCAAACTCATAGAAAAGAACGATTAATTATGCCTAAACAGGCCTAAAATTGCCTATCTCGGCTTATAGCTGCCTAAAGAGGCATAGTAATGACCAAGTAAAAAATGCAAACACCTTTGCATAATAGGGATTTGCACATCTCTCTTGTTGGCAATCAAAGTGCAATTCAAAGTGCAAATGCTACACTTTCAAAGAGCAATAATTGCACTTTGGAAGAAATCGCCACACTACAAATCATTCAACGAAATCCGCGTGTAACGCAGAAACAAATTGCAGCAGAAATAGGCAAATCAGAGCGAACCATTAAAACAATTACCGTCAACTTAACACAAAAAGGGTTAATAGTCCGCCGTAACGGCAAACGTGATGGTTATTGGGAGATATTAATGTAAGAGGAGATAAAAGAACACACATATACTACCGCCTTTGGCGAAATAAAATAATCGTCCCCTCTCCGAGCGGTGCTTCTGTGTTCATCGGGAAAGGAGAAAGAAAAAATCTGCATCAAAAGTGCAGATTTTTTTGTGTAAACTCGATTTTTACGACAATACCCTTGCATAATTCAAAAAAAAGTAGTAACTTTGCAGCCGAAAGTTGCAAAGATTAAGAAATGGTAACATTCAGCTTTAGAGAATATGGAGAAAATCTTGGCACGCGTCCATTAGGAAAGCGTGTGCGCGAGCAGTTGATGCCGTTACTGAAACAAGACGAGCGCATTGTGCTTGATTTTACAGGTGTAAACGTGGTGAGCAATTCGTTTGCGGATGAGTGCATTGCCAAACTGCTACTTACAATGCCACTTTCCGAATTAAAAAGCCGCACTACTTTCCGTGGCTTAAAGCCTATCGCGTCAGAAAGTGTTTTAACAGCGCTCCAAAGACGACATCTTATGACAGCATAAGATAATTCCAACAAAGGTCATAACGAGCGAGTGAATTAATTGTGATAAAATTCAAATGACTAAAATATAGCAGTTATGGATAAAAAACCTAAAGTTTTACCATCTAATACAAATGTCGCAGGAACACATTTTGTTCAGAATTATCAATTTGCATGTGGTAGCATAGTGCCTATTTTTGAGGCTGAAACAATGCACGGGTTGAACCAAATATTGGGAAAAGCAAAATTCATTAATCAAAATTATGGAGAGGTTTACTATCGAGGAGAATGCAAACTACATAAAAGTCTAATACCATCAATATTCCGAACACATAAGAATGCTAGTAGTGCTATTCGTCCTTTAAATACATTAAAAAGGAAAATTATAGCTGACACAAGACTTAGTAACTTTATTAAATTATCATCAGAAGCCTCTGCTAAAAATCATCAACTTGAGGGAGTTCTTCAGCACTATGGAATTAAAACTAGATATATAGATTTGGTTGATAATCATTGGATTGCTTTATGGATGGGACACAATAATTGCGTTCAATACAAAATACATGAAACATATTATCATTACGAAAAAAGGGAATTGCCGATTGTAGAGAATTTAACTAATCCATCACCTCTTGAGACTGATAAACTATACCAATATATTCTGCTTATAGCAATGCCACATTCTAACAACCATAATTGTGGGATTACAGAACAAGGTGATTTTATACTAGTTGATTTAAGGCAAGCGCTTCCATCTACTTTCTTGAGACCTCATGCCCAGCATGGTCTAGTAATGAGAAAAGTGATTCATACTGAGGAAAGTGTAGATAAATACGATTTGGCAACAGAGGTGGTAGGAATTGTTAGAATAAGAATTGACAAAGCGGAGGTTTGGCTAGGAGATGGAGCCTTGCTATCGCAAGAAAATTTATTCCCAGCTCCAGGATATGACACTGGGTACGATGTTCTGCTAACACGCGTAGACATATTTTCTGGGATAGGAATGAAAATAGCAAAATATATATCCTGACATTAAGTCTTCTTTAAAATCGCATATTCTAATTCCCATTCAAAAAGAGACCTTCAAAGAGTTCTAGAGACAAATATTTCCGAAAGAACAAGCTGAATACTGAATAAAGAAAGAATATTCCTCTATCTGTATCAAAATCAATAAATCTGCATAAAAATTGCAGATTTATTTGCATATGTCAAAATAATTCTGTACCTTTGCACCCGATTTGGGTGCATAACGCAGCGCGCGTATAATATAAGGTACTCATTTCGTGGAATTCTATCTACGCCGACTTCCTTCAAAGGAGGGGGTTAGAGGGATTCATTACATATTGAAAGGCGTTTATTGACGCTTTGTTATTGGCACCCAAAAAGCTTAGCACACTTTTTTTACAATTCATAGTCAAAAACAAAGTAACGATAGATGCCTACGGATATGACTTTCATCCATGCCCTGCCATTCTTGGCAGGCGTGCTGTCATATCGGCGTAGGTTTCATTGTTGTTTATTGGCTATGTAGGGCAAGTGCTAAGGCCCTTGGGTGTAGATGAGCAATAGCGAAGTCTGCGCTTTTTGTATATTAACAATTCAAATTATTAACAACATGAAAACAAAAATTTTAAATCTTTTTCTATTGCTTGTAACCAGCATGGGAACAATGTTTGCCGAAAAAGTTCAAATTGGCGATTTGTATTACAATCTCGATGCCACCAACCAGACGGCAGAAGTTACATACAAAAGTTATACTAATTATAAATATAATGAAGGTTGGGGTATTACAACTGCCAATATCCCCGCTTCTGTGACCTACAATTCTGCAACCTATAGCGTCACCAGCATAGGCCGAAGTGCTTTCAGTGGTTGCTCCGGTTTGACCTCTGTGACGATTTCCAATAGCGTCACAAGCATTGGAGATTTTGCTTTCTATAATTGTAGCGGTTTGACATCTGTGACAATTCCCAACAGCGTCACAAGCATTGGAGAGGGTGCTTTCTATGGTTGCAGCGGTTTGATTTCTGTGACGATTCCCAATAGCGTCACAAGCATTGGAGAGAGGGCTTTCGCTTTTTGCAGCAGTTTAACCTCTGTGACGATTTCCAATAGCGTCACCAGCATTGGAGTAGCTGCTTTCTATGGTTGCAGCGGTTTGACCTCTGTGACCATTCCCAATAGCGTCACCAGCATTGGAAAGAGTGCTTTCGAATATTGCAGCGGTTTGACCTCTGTGACCATTCCCAATAGCGTCACCAGCATTGGAGGGGATGCTTTCCGTAATTGCAGCGGTTTGACCTCTGTAACGATTCCGAATAGCGTCACCAGCATTGGAGATGGTGCTTTCTATAATGTTCTCAATATTGTTTACTCAGGAGAAGCAATCGGTTCTCCATGGGGTGCAAAATACGTTAATGGATATGTAGATGGCTACTTAGTATATAGTGATGAGTCCAAAACAGAGCTAATAGCATGTTCCGCGATAGCGATTGGTATTATTTCCATTCCAAATACTGTGACATCCATTGCAGAAAGTGCTTTCTATGGTTGCACCGGTTTGACCTCTGTGACGATTCCCAATAGCGTCACCAGCATTGGAGAGAGTACTTTCGAAGGTTGCACCGGTTTGACCTCTGTGACGATTCCCAATAGCGTCACCAGCATTGGGAAGAATGCTTTCTCTGGGTGTGGCGGTTTGACCTCAGTGACGATTGGCAACAAGGTTAAAAACATCGGAAGCAATGCTTTTCCTTTTTCATACCAATATGGTTCATATGTTTCTAATATATCAATTATCAATTTTACGGGAACAATACAAGAATGGTGTAGTAAGTCGTGGTCTCCAACTGCTATATCAACTAACTATGAACTTCAGTTAAATGGAGAAACACAACAGACGATAACTATTCCTGTAGATGTAACATCTATGAGAAATGATGCATTTAATGGATGCAAAGCAACATCAGTTGTTTGGAACGCCAAATATTGTGACTTGTATTCTGTTGCTTCATCTTCATCCTCATCTTCAACTTCAACCTCGTCCACATACTACAATCCATTTGGTAGAGATGTGAATTCGTTTGTGTTTGGTGAAGAGGTAGAATCTATCCCTGGCTCTTTGTGCTTCGGAATGAACATATCTTCTATAGTGATTCCTAATAGTGTAAAAAGGATCGGCAAATCGGCTTTTCATTATTGTATTCAGTTATCATCTGTAACAATAGGAGATAGTGTTAGTTATATTCAAGATGAAGCTTTTGCAGGTTGCAGAAATTTAATCTCTGTAAATATACCAAACAGTGTATATTGGATAGGCGGATACGTATTTTATGAGTGTTCGCGGCTTCAAACTGTATCGTTAGGAGATAATATTGCGAACATAGGCAATTGTGTGTTTCAAAACTGTACTAACTTAACGTCCGTATCATTACCAAATAGCGTTACCAGTCTTGGAGGTTCTGTTTTTGCAGGTTGTATCAATTTGGAATCTGTTCGCCTGTCCTCAAACATAACTGGCATTTATCAGGGAGCATTCTCTGGGTGCAAAAAATTAACATCAATCAATCTGCCTAATGGAATAGCAAGTATTGGTGACGAGGCTTTTAGCAATTGTAGTTCTTTAACTTCAGTCGTCATTCCTAATAGCGTCACCAGCATTGGAGGATATGCATTTTCTGGTTGTTCTGCATTGATATCAGCTGAAATCGGCAATGGAGTGAATAAAATCGGATATGATGCTTTTAATGGGTGTAGCAATTTACAAACGCTAACTTTGGGTGAAAATATAACCACGTATGGTAGTGAAGCTTTTTCTGGGTGCTCCGCTTTAACATCCATATATAATTACCGGAAGACTCCTGCTACTTTAAGTGCAAAAGTGTTTAAAGATGTTGATTATTTTGCATGTACGCTCTATGTTTTGGAAAGTTCTGTTGACATGTACAAGTCTGATCGTTCCAGTTGGAAAGATTTCTTCTATAATATAGAACCAATTAGTGCAACACAAACAACTACGGGCAATGATATTCAAGTAACTCCGACGGATAATACAGCAAACATTGTATGGCCGCAAGTGAACGGAGCGGAAACATACGAATTGGTTATCAAAGATAAGTCGGGGAATATCATTTGTACACTAATCTTCAACGCCCAAGGTCAATTAACATCAATCGCTTTTAGTGCTCCTTCACGCAATAATGTGCCCCAACAAACACAAACCGCAGGTTTCGCGTTCACGGTCACGGGACTGAATAGTGGCACAAACTATGATTTGGTAATGACATCGAAGAATAGTAATGGGGGAACTATTCAAACAAAAACTGTTTCGTTCACCACTACCGGTAACGCACAAAGTGTAGAGAATATTCTAGGTGGAAATGCGCAGAGTACAAAAATCTTCCATAACGGTCAAATCTACATTCTTCGTGGAGAAAAGACTTATACGCAGCAAGGCCAAGAGGTTAAGTAAGGGTATAGCAACCCTATACAAAAGCAGGTAATCAGATGGTTACCTGCTTTTATTATATTTGAATCTTTACAACCGACCTTTCTTGTGCCATGTACTGAAGTGGCGCGAGAGTGTCGCGAGAGTGGCTGATTGACAGTCATTAGTTGGTATGCTTTCCGCTTACATAAATATTAATAATCGTACATTTTTCGGGGCGGTTGTCTCTCGCTTGTGTCCCGTTTGTGAGCCGTACGCCGCTCGTGTTTACTCTCCATTCGCATAAGGGCTTCCACCTAACTCCAATGGGTGCTCAATGGATGCTGAAAGGATGCTGAATGGATCCTCAATAGGTGCTCCATCCAACATCCTTACTCTATTGATACATAATTATAATGTGTTCCAAAGAATTTTAATTCAATCTCCAAATCCGACGACAAAGATACAAAAAATATTTCATATATGCAAATTTTCGCACTTCAAAAAGTACAATTTTTGTATAAATTCATACAAATCCTTGCATATGTCAAAAAAAAGTAGTACCTTTGCGCTCGCAAAGGTCAAGGACTTGACAAATGTGCAAATGAGTAAATGAGAAAATGAATAAATAACTATATGGAATACAACTTTTCAGAGATTGAGAAAAAATGGCAAAAAGCATGGGATGAGAACGGCGTTTATACCGTTTCCAATGAGTCCGACAAGCCGCACTACTATGTGTTGGATATGTTCCCTTATCCTTCGGGAGCGGGTCTGCATGTCGGTCACCCATTAGGCTATATTGCCAGCGATATTTACAGCCGTTACAAACGCTTGAAGGGCTTTAACGTGTTGCACCCGATGGGTTTTGACAGTTACGGTCTGCCGGCAGAGCAGTACGCTATTCAGACAGGCCAACACCCCGAGAAGACGACCTTCGAGAATATCGACCGCTATATCTCGCAGCTCAAGAAAATCGGTTTCTGCTACGACTGGAACCGCGAAGTGCGCACGTGCGATCCGAAGTTCTACAAGTGGACCCAATGGGCTTTTGTGCAAATGTTCAACAGCTATTTCGACCCGAAGACGCAGAAAGCACAGCCTATCAGCAAACTCATCGCTGAGTTCGAGGCGAACGACCCGAAATGGGCGACCATGAGTGAAAAAGAGCAGCAGGAGAAGTTGATGAACTACCGCATCGCTTATCTCGCCGACACCAAAGTGAACTGGTGTCCGAAACTCGGAACCGTGCTGGCGAATGATGAGGTGTCCGAAGGTCTTTCCGTTCGTGGCGGTTATCCGGTAGAGCAACGCGTGATGCGGCAATGGTGCTTGCGCGTCAGTGCGTACGCCGGTCGTCTGCTCGAAGGTCTGGACCGTATCGACTGGACCGAATCGCTCAAAGAGACGCAACGTAACTGGATCGGTCGTTCGGAAGGAGCAGAGATGCAGTTCTCCATCAAAGGACAAGATGAACCCTTCACGATCTTCACCACGCGTGCCGACACCATCTACGGTGTCACCTTTATGGTGCTGGCACCGGAAAGCGAATACGTACAACGCGTCGTGACCGATGAGCACAAAGCCGAAGTAGAGGAATACCTCGCATGGGTGAAACACCGTACGGAACGGGAACGCATAGCCGATCGTCGCGTAACGGGTGTGTTCACCGGCTCGTACGCCATCAATCCGCTCACGCAGGGCGAGATACCTATTTATATCTCCGACTACGTGCTGGCGGGCTACGGCACGGGCGCTATCATGGCGGTTCCGGCACACGACAGCCGCGACTACGCTTTCGCCAAACATTTCAACCTGCCGATCATTCCGCTGATCGAAGGTGCAGACGTGAGCGAAGAGTCCTTCGACGCCAAAGAAGGCAAGATGATCAACTCCGGTTTCCTGAACGGTCTCGAAGTGAAAGAAGCCATCCAGGCCATGAAGGAGTATATCACCAACACCGGTATCGGTCGTGTGAAGGTGAATTATCGTCTGCGTGATGCGATATTCAGTCGTCAACGTTATTGGGGCGAACCTTTCCCCATTTATTACAAGGACGGCATGCCGTACACGGTGGACGAGAAAGATCTGCCGTTACAGTTACCGGAGGTGTCGGACTTCAAACCCACTTCAGACGGTCGTCCGCCTTTAGGCAATGCCAAGAACTGGGAGTACAACGGTTATCCGTTGGAGCTCTGCACGATGCCCGGTTTTGCCGGTAGTTCGGCGTATTATCTCCGTTACATGGATAACACGAACGAGGAAGCGCTGGTAGGCAAAGAAGCCAACGAATATTGGCGACAAGTGGATCTGTACCTCGGTGGTTCTGAACATGCCACGGGTCACTTGATCTACTCCCGTTTCTGGAATAAGTTCCTCTATGACCTCGGATATATCTGCGAAGATGAACCGTTCAAGAAACTCATCAACCAAGGTATGATTCAAGGTCGCTCGAACTTCGTGTACCGCTATATCGGTGAAGGAGCGACGGGAAACCTCTATGTCAGTTATGACCTGATCAACCAACCGGAATACAAAGACAAGGTGCAACCCATTCACGTCAATGTGAACATCGTTTCCAATGACGTCTTGGACATCGAAGCCTTCCGCAATTGGATGCCGGAATACAAGAACGCCGAGTTCGTCCTCTCCAACGGTCAGTATATCTGCGGTTGGGCGGTAGAGAAGATGAGTAAATCCATGTTCAACGTGGTTAACCCCGATGATGTGATTGCCAAATTCGGTGCCGACACGCTTCGTCTGTACGAGATGTTCCTCGGTCCGTTGGAGATGTCCAAACCTTGGGATACCAACGGTATTGACGGTGTACACCGTTTCCTCAAGAAACTGTGGAATATGTTCGAGAATATCAGCAACGACGAGCCGACAAAAGAGGAACTCAAGAGCCTGCACAAACTCATTAAGAAGATCACATGGGATATTGAGAACTTCTCGTTCAATACCTCCATCCCGGCCTTCATGATCGCGCAGAATGAGTTGTATGCACTCAAATGCAACAAACGCGCTATCTTGGAGCAGTTTGCTATCCTTCTTGCTCCGTACGCACCGCACATCGCCGAAGAAATGTGGCATCGCTGCGGTAACGAGTCGTTTGTCGTCAATGCCGCATGGCCGGAATGCAACGAGGCCTACCTCGTGGAGGATACCCAGAAGTACCCGGTACAGTTCAACGGCAAAGTGCGCTTCACCTTCGAGTGCCCCAAAGACACCCCGAAAGAGGAAGTGGAGAAACTCGTCCTCGCCCACGAAGACACATCCAAATACCTCGCCGGCAACACGCCTAAAAAGGTCATCGTCGTCCCCGGCAGGATTGTTAACATTGTGATGTAAAGAATGGCAAAGAAGGCGGACATAGAAAACCCGTACATTCCGGAGTTTGAAAAGTATCTTCGAACTCCGGAGCCATCTGTGCGCGAGCGTGCGGATTATTGGCGTACGGCTATCGGTCTGCAAGCTGTGGATCAACTGACCGTTTCTGATTTTCTCAAGCAAACCGCCCAAAAGCATATAGAGGGAAAGATTAGTGCTGACGAGGCGGAACAAAGGATTAAGGCATACTACCAAGCGAAAGAAATCCGTTTGCCCGATGATGATGAGAAAGAGGAAGCGGATAAAGTAGCAATGAATATCACTAAGATACTTAGTGAGCAATCGTTTACGTTCAGCGTAGCAGGTTTGGCGTCCATCCATCGGCAGATATTCAAAGGAGTCTTTAAGCACGCAGGGCAGTTCCGAGACTACGACATTACCAAGAAAGAATGGGTTTTGGACGGCGACACGGTGCTTTATGCCAGTTGTACACAGTTGCAAGCAACGCTGGAATATGATTTGGAGCAAGAGAAGCAGTTTGACTACTCCAACCTCGCGCTTCCCGATGCTATTCGTCATATTGCGGCATTTGTGGCGAATATCTGGCAAATACACCCCTTCCGTGAGGGCAACACACGTACCACCGCGGTTTTCACTATCAAATACCTGCGTTCCATTGGATTTCAGAATATAGATAATACGCTCTTTGAGCAACACTCATGGTTCTTTAGAAACGCGCTTGTGCGCGCCAATTATAAGAACGCGCGACTTGGAGTCAATAACTCACCGCAATACTTGGAGCGTTTCTTCCGTAACCTGCTGCTGGGCGAACAAATGCCGCTGCATAACAGAGATTTGCATATATCAAACATGGACGTTCAAAGCGCGGAGACCGAACAAGTACCGAACAAGCTCCGAACAAGTACCGAACAAGCATCGTACAAGTACAGGACAAGTACAGGACAAGCACAGGACAAGTTAGAGACAAGCATCCTAATAAGCGCAGAAAATCAGCTATATACGGAAGACGAAAACACTATTCGTTTGGTTCAGGCTATGAGGGGAGAGAAACTATCTATTAAAGAAATAATGGGTAAAATAGAATTGAAGCACCGTCCGACTTTTATGGAGAACTATCTCAATCCCGCCATAGAGAACGGCTTTGTACGTCTGCTTTATCCCGACAGTCCTCGTCACCCTCGCCAGAAATACCTGCTGACGGTAAAAGGAATGATGTTGTTAAATCAGTTATCGAGCAAATAACCTCAAATATGAGATTACTAAATAACAGATAAAAACCAATATAATATCTCGTCCCTCTCCGAGACGCAAAACCGGAGAAACGCGCATGAAGCGGTCGAGGCGCACCGAAAAAGACAATTGGATTTGTCTTTTGAGGAGTAAGTGCGCCGCGCGAGTCCGCAGGGCGGACATAGAACTTTTTAAAGCCGACACATACGGGAAACATACGAGACGATAAATGGGGCGAATTCGCCCCATTTATCATTCGGAATCTTAACAATCGTACATCTTTATTCTGCCAAATTGACAGCATAATACCGTACTCTGCCTTGTGGCGTACAGCCGGTGATGAAGAGGACGCGGTCGCGCTCGGAGGCGGAGTTGGCACGGCGGACGATGTCGTCAAGGTCTTCCTCGGTGCGCACGGAGCGGTTATTGACCTTGA
>Ga0256407_10009821_pt1 | contig 13589 bp, 9 predicted proteins | sample RumenRJG_04DNA_FD_193489 | JGI IMG/M metagenome (GOLD analysis project Ga0256407, IMG submission 193489) | Bovine rumen microbial communities from Lethbridge, Alberta, Canada - RJG_04 | ecosystem: Host-associated > Mammals > Digestive system > Stomach > Rumen | place: Canada: Alberta | collected... | reverse complement strand
CATCAAAACGTTTTTAGTATTGAATTAGGTGTTTCCTATTCTATAAGTCAAGGAAACGAGCTTATGACGACTATGACTGAATCTCAAGGTGCACTAGCCCCTAGAACGGTCATTTATCCAACTGGTTATGTTGCTGAAAGAGCAGATGATGTTCATAGTGCAACCTATGTTCAAAATTCATTGAGTGAGATTAATAATATCTATTTCGATGATGATTATACAAATGTAACAACATATAAATCTGGTATGTCTCGTATGGGATATTCCTTTGTAATGGGTATTTTTGCTACATTATTAGCATATTTCTTAGGTGTACCTCTAGGTATATTAATGGCTAGAAAGAAGGATAAGCTTGCAGATAAGCTTGGTACAATTTATGTTGTATTCATTACTGCAGTTCCATCCTTAGCATATATTTTAATGTTCCAAAGCTTAGGTGGTTCTATGGGACTTCCTACTACCTTTGATACAAAATACACATTAAATCCTTTGTACTACATTTTACCAGTAGTATCCTTAGCATTACCATCTATTGCTGGCTTGATGCGTTGGTTAAGACGTTATATGGTTGATCAAATGGCATCGGATTATGTTAAATTTGCAAGATCTGGTGGTCTATCTGAAACTGAAATATTTACAAAGCATATCTTTAAGAATGCAGCAATTCCAATTATTCATGGTATTCCAGGATCCCTTCTTGGTGCATTAACTGGTGCTATCATCACAGAACGTGTTTATACCGTTCCAGGTGTTGGTAACACATTAACTGATGCAATTACTGCACATGATAATGCCGTCATTGTAGGTATTTCGTTATTCTATTCTATTTTATCCATTATTTCTATTATTTTAGGTGATATTTTAATGGCATTAGTTGATCCTAGAATTTCATTCTCCACGAAAGGTAGGTAATCTAAAATGGAACAAGCATTAATAAATTTAGATAGTCTTAATCTTTCTGAAGAAGAATTATTCTCTTTCGTTGACAATTCTGCTGCAACGACTGAAAAGATTACAGCCCCAAGATATTCCTATTGGAAATCCGTTGGTAGAGTATTCTTTAAGAGAAAGATTAATGTAATCTTATTGGCTCTATTACTTGTCGTTATATTATTCGCATTCGTTATTCCTCTTTTCTCACCATTTGATATGTGGGAAAATTTAACAGAGGCTGGTGCGAAAAATTTAACTCCATTCCAGGCAATATCGAAATGGGGATTCCATATTAAATGGATTTTAGGTACAGGACAGCAAGGTGAATCTACATTCAACGCTATTTGGTATGGATCAAGAATTTCCTTAAGCTTGTCTTTGGTTTGTGCTGCAATTAACCTTGTAATTGGTATCGTTCTTGGTGCAATTTGGGGTTATTCAAAGCATTTTGATATTATTATGACTGAGGTATATAACATTGTAGGTAATGTTCCATATATCCTAGTTATTTCCGTTTTAGTAGTTATAACAGGTGCTGGTTTCTGGCCATTTGTATTTGCATTGACAGTTACAGGTTGGCTTGGTATAGCATATTTCATTAGAACACAGGTAATTATTATTCGTGACCGTGAATACAATTTAGCTTCCCGTTGCTTAGGTACAAATATTATTCGTGTAACAATTAAGAATATTTTACCATTCTTAACATCTGTAATTGTTACCTTAGCAGCTGCTGAAATTCCATCCTATATTTCAATGGAAGTATTCTTATCTTACATTGGTATGGGTATGAGTGATACAACACTTGGTAAGCTAATTGAGAATTCACAAAAGGTTATGGCAATTAATGCATGGGAATTCTGGTCTCCAGTATTACTATCATCAATTGTTACAATCGTATTATATGTATTAGGCCAGAACTTGGGTGATGCAAGTGACCCAAGAACTCATATGTAGGAGGTAATAGCAATGGTTGATGAAGAGTTATTATCTCAAAATGAGGAAAAAGTAGGAGAAACTAAAAAGGCTACTCCTAAGAAAAGAACAACAACAAAGAAGACTTCAACAAAAAAGGTGGTTAAACCTACTGAAGAGGCTGCACCAGTAGCTGAAGAAGTAAAGGCCGAAGAGGCTGCACCAGTAGCTGAAGAAGCAAAGGCTGAAGAGGCTACACCAGTAGCTGAAGAAGTAAAGGCTGAAGAGGCTACACCAGTAGCTGAAGAAGTAAAGCTTGAAGAGGCTGCACCAGTTGCTGAAGAAGTAAAGCCTGAAGAAAATAAGGAAGAGAAAAAGACTTTACTTTCTATCAAAGATTTAGTGGTAAAATTCCGTGTAAGAGGTCGTATACTTACAGCTATTCGTGGAATTTCATTAGATATTTATGAGAATGAATCTATTGCAATTGTAGGTGAATCTGGTTCTGGTAAATCTGTATTTACGAAAACATTCGCTGGTATGCTAGATTCAAATGGTTTCATTGATTCTGGTAGTATTGTATTAAGAGATGATGTTTTATCTGAAACTAATGCAATCAAGAACTCATCCTCTATGAAGAAGGTTCAAAGCTATACTGCAAAATTAAATGAATATGCTAAGCTTTATAATGGCGCTGAGGTTTATAAGCAAATTTTAGAGCTTGAAGCAAAGAAGAATGCGAAGCTTTCTTTAACTGAAGAGGAAAGTGAAGCTATCGATAACGATATTGCAGATTTAAAATATGAAATTACAGAAAAAACGAACTATAAGATGACTTTAGATTCTCATAAGCAAAGATTTGAAATTAAGAAGATTTCAAATGAGATCACTGTTTTAAAGGAGCACCTTAAAACTGCAGAGAATCAAAAGGGATTATTATTACAAAAGCATAAAGAGGATTATCTTAAGGATATTTCCTTCATTAATAGCTATGAGAAGAAGATGGCTGAATTAACAAAGGAATATGATGAATTAATTCAAAAGGAAGCCCCTAAAGAACAGATTGCTCTTAACGAAAGGATTGCTAAGGAAGTATACCTTTCTACAGCAAGATTTGGTATCATCACAAGATCAAGATATGCTTCTAGACTTTTAAAGGAATTAAAGAAGGCTATGAAGCTTGGTGTTGATTTAAGTGATTTTGATACATTAAATAATATCTTTGATACAGTTGTATTCCGTGTTGAATACTTAAAGGAGGATGAGCTTGATTTAGCAAATCCACATGAGAAAAAGTATTATAGAGGATATTGTAACCTTGACTGTGCAAAGATTAAATATGGTAAGGACTGGCAACAAATTCGTGGTTCTAGAATTGCAACAGTATTCCAAGACCCAATGACCTCTCTAAACCCAATTATTACCATTGGTAAGCAGATTACATCTGTAATTATTAAGCACCAGCATTGCTCTGCAAATGAAGCAAGACTTCGTGCAATTGACTTAATGACTAAGGTTGGTATTCCTAATGCTGAAAAGCGTTTCGATGACTATCCTTTCCAATATTCTGGTGGTATGAGACAAAGAATCGTTATTGCGATTGCTCTATCCTGCCAGCCAAAGATTTTAATTTGTGATGAGCCTACAACTGCCCTAGATGTAACTATCCAGGCACAGATTTTAAAGCTTATCAAGGACTTACAAAAGGAATTTAAATACACTATCGTATTTATTACTCACGACTTAGGTGTAGTAGCTAACGTTGCTGACCGTGTAGCTGTATTATATGCAGGACAAATTGTTGAGTTAGGTAAGTGTGAGGAAATCTTCTATGATCCTCGTCACCCTTACACTTGGGCATTATTATCCTCATTACCTCAGATTGCACAGCGTGGAACTGAGCTATATTCTATTAGTGGTACTCCACCATCCTTATATAACAAGATTGTTGGTGATCCTTTTGCTCCAAGAAATCCATATTGCTTAAAGATTGATACATTAATGGATTCTCCTATGTTTAAGATTAACGAAACACATTATGCTAAGACATGGCTATTAGATCCAAGATCACCTAAGCAAGAAAAACCAGAAATTATTCAAAATATTCATGAAAAGCTATTGAAAGCATTTAACATTTAGAAGGAGGAGTTGTGTTTTATGAATGATGATAAAAAATTAAATCCAAAAAACGAACCTCTTGAAAATGCTGAAGAAGTAGCTACTGCTACAACAAATAATGCTTCTAATAATGTAGAAAAAGAGGATTCCTTGGCTACATTTACGAATGAATATAAAAAGCGTAGAGCTGAAATTAAGAATGAAATTAAAACTCTAAAGGCAGAGTACAAAGAGGCAATTTCTCAAGAAATTTCTAATGAAACAAAGGAAAGAAACAAGAGATTTGCTAAAGAGATTGTATTATCTAGTGTATATTTTGGAAAAGCTTCCTTTAATATCGCTAATCAAATTATTGCATCTATCGGAAGAAAGATTAAGGCTGGTAAGGAAATTACCGAAGAAGAATTCTTTTATTCTATAAAGAATCGTCAGGCTTCCTATTACAAGCTTGTTCGTGAGGATGCTACTTCCATTACAGGTAAATGTGAGGATGATGAAATCACCCTTAATTTCGCTGATAACTTCAAGCTTTTTGCGAATAAGCTACAGGATGAAATTAAAAAGGCTGCAGGTACCGATACAATCGATACCTTAGATTTAAAATTCCGTTCTTCTAATGTTTTGCGCCGTTTCGAAGAATTTATTCTTGATCAAAAAAGAACAAAGGCTGAAGGCCTAACAGGAAAAGAAAAGGAAGATGCTTTAAATAAGATTTCTTCTCTTGAAGCAAAATATGAGGAAAAGGATAATGCTGAATTCGAAAAGGAAACTGAAAAGTATTCCGTTCAAGCATTAATTGCTAAATATGAAGATAAGCTAAACGATTTATCTAAATATGAGTTTGGTTCTGCAATCGAAGAGAAGATTACTAAGCTTGAAAAGGAAGCACAAAGAGTTCTTCCTGAAAAGGGCCCAATGGATGAGAACAATGGAAAGGAAATCCTATTATCCTTAAAGAATGTAGATATTACATTTGGTAAGGGTGATAGAGCTGTTAAGGCAGTAAAGAATGCATCCTTTGATATTTATAAGGGTGAAACCTTCTCCCTTGTAGGTGAATCTGGTTCTGGTAAGACTACCATTGGTCGTGCTGTAATTCGTGTAAACCCACTTGCTGGTGGTGAAATCGATTATAAGGGTGTAAGAATCTCTGGTAGAATTCCACATAATCTAGACCGTGATGTAATTCGTAACATTCAAATGGTATTCCAGGATCCAGCTGCATCCTTAAATGAGCGTGCAACTATCGATTATATCGTATCTGAAGGTTTATATAATTTCCATTTATATAAAAATGAGGCAGATCGTGTACAAAAGGTTGAGAATATGATTCAGGAGGTAGGCTTACTACCTGAGCACTTAACTCGTTATCCACATGAATTCTCTGGTGGACAGCGTCAAAGAGTTGGTCTTGCTCGTGCCTTCGTAATGGAGCCTGAGCTAATTGTTGCGGATGAGCCTATTTCTGCACTTGACGTATCTATTCGTGCACAAATCTTGAACCTATTAACTAAGTTTAAGGTTGAAAAGGGCTTAACATGCTTATTTATTGCACATGACCTTTCTATCGTAAGATTCATCTCAGATAGAATCGGTGTAATTTATAAAGGTGATATTGTAGAAATTGCAGAGGCAGAGGAATTATTTGACTTCCCTCTACATCCATATACAAGATCATTAATTTCTGCAATTCCTATCCCAGATCCAGTCTTAGAAAAGAATAAGGTATTATTTACATATGATCCATCTATTCATGATTATTCAACAGATAAGCCATCCTTAGTGGATATTGGTAATAATCACTTAGTATTTGGTAATAAGGCTGAAATCGAGGAATATAAGCGTATTAGAGAATCTGGAGAGCATCCAAAGTCTATTACTCTTATTACTCCAGAGGAAAAAGCAAAGCTAGAAGAGGAAACAAAGAAGGATAATGTAATTAAGGAAGAGGATATTGAGCTTCCACCACTTCATGATACAGGAAGTATTTGGTATGCAATCTTAGGATTCTTCTTCAGTATTATTGGTGCTGTTTTATGGATTGTATTCTATAAGATTAAGTACTTTAGAAACTTCAAGATTTCTAGAAAAGGAACCCTTCTTGGTTTAATTCTTAAGGGTGTTGTATTGCTAATCTTTGGCATTGGTCTAATTATTGCAAATACATAAAATTGAATTGATTTATAAAAAGCTTAGCATTTTGTTGCTAAGCTTTTGACTTATGAGGTATTTATGAGAAAACAAGCAAATCCTAATGATGAATATAGGGTAAAACCTGTTAAGACAATTGAATTAAGTGAAAAGCATTTAAAGCTTAGAATTGTAATATTTATTATTGCTGCAGCTGCTGCAATGTTTTTCATCATTTTTGGAATTGTTCAGTGCTCTAATGTAGATTCTGGATTTGCCCAAATTTCTTCAAACTTCAATTTGTACGATAGGGATTTTACATTGATGTATAATCTTGGAACAAAGAATAAGCCTAATGATGATCATAAAAATGTTATATCCTTATATGATCAAGCATTAAGCCATGCTTATCCACTTTTTGATTCTGGTTCTGATTATGATGGAATAAATAATATGAAATATATTAATGACCATCCCAATACAGATATTGTAGTATCTCCTACACTTTATAAGGCTTTTAAGCAGGTAGAAGGATATGATACAAGAATCTTATATCAAGCTCCTATTCATTCCTTATATTTATCTATGTTTTTACAAAATAATGATGATAGTGAATATGAATATGACCCAAAGAATCCTCTTGTACTCGATTGGATCAATTCCTATTTAGCCTATACAAATGATGATACTAAGATACATATCAATTTAAAGGAAAATAATACGGTCGAATTATTTGTTTCAAAAGATTACTTAGAATTTGCTAAGGATAATGGAGCTCCATTTATTGATTTTTCTTATCTTACAAATGCATTTTTAATGGATATTATTGCAGATACTTTAATTACAAATGGCTACACAAGAGGATATATATCCTCCTGTGATGGCTATTTTAGATCCCTATCTAGTTTAGATAGCTATACATATTCTATTGGTGATAAGGTAGAAAATGGATATTTAAATGCTTGTCAAATGGAAATTAAAAGGGGTATAAGAGGTGTATGCTATAGAGCCTATGACCTATATCCTAATGCAAGGAAAAGATATTATATATTATCAGATGGTACGGTAAGAAGCTTCTATATAGATGAAGCAACTGGAATTTCTATGAATTCCTGTCAAACGATGATGTTTTATTCTGAGCATGAAACTATCGTAGATATCGTATTAAAGAGTAATAAGTATTATATAAATACTACAATTGATGAGGCAGGTATAAATTCCTTATCTAGCAGTATTAATACTATTTATGTTACCAATAATAAGGTGTATTACAATGATGATATAACACTAAAGAATCTATTTGATAATGGAGAAATAAAATATGAAGGAGTGAAGATTTCATGATAGAAAGACATAAAAAGCTCATCATATTTTTAACAGCCTATATCATCGTAACAGCTTTAGCTGTAATACCATTTACCATAGTAACAGATGGTACTGGTGTTGCTATTGTATTTTTGGTTTCTACCCTACTAATGCTTTTAATCATTAATATTTGGCATGGTAAGACTATGAAATTAAAATACCTAATCGCATCAGAAAAGAATAAGGCTAGACTTCAGAAATTTGAAGAGGATTTAAAATGCAATAGAGAGCAAAAGAAGCTTATGCTATTTGTTTTTCTATTTTTGGCTATAATAACAATCGCAATGATTATATATTTTGCAACAAGATAAAAGCGGAACTATCCCAAGTTCCGCTTTATTTCCTATTATCAAATGCTCTTTTTGATTTACGAATAGATTCTACATAGGTAATATTATGATTTTCTAAGAATTGCTTAAATTCCTTTAAGCCTTGCTTAACATCATCTACCTCAAATTCTATTTCATAATCTACCTTATCATAATATACACTCTTATCGAAGAAGATTGTACCTGACTTATATGGCGCACTACAACGGTATGTTGTAAGCTCTGCCATTTTCTTTACAAAATAGGGTAGGTCAATAATTCTTGCATCTAAACCATTCTCTAAATATTCTAAGGCCTTGTCCTTAGAAAGAAGAATATGAGTCTCATCAGCACCAACATCCGCTCTAGTCTTTTTTGTAAGCTTATAATTGTTGCCCTTTTGACGAATACGAAGCACTGTTTTTTCTTCAAGTAACTTTGTATCTTCTGTATCGAAATAGTGATTGATTTGTTCGAAAATATTATTTTCAAGACCGAATTCTTTAACTAATTCATTATATTTATCCTCTGAAATGAATGTTTTGAATTCAATTTCCTTATTTAGATACATGAATTTCACCACCTCTTAAAAAAATTCATATATTTATTATCTAATATTTATAGAGAAAAATCAAGTATTATGGTAAAATAATACCTAAAGTGGTGATAGTATGAAATATAGTGTATTAATTCGTGATGATGATAAGTCAAAGAAAATAGCAGAATACATAAAGAAGAATATTATATATTCTTACGATGAAAATAACCCAGATATTGTCATAGCTGTTGGTGGGGATGGAACCTTGCTTGAGGCATTCCATAAATACCCAAATAGCGTTGTTTTTGGACTACATACTGGGCATTTAGGCTTCTTTGCAAATTATAATCCAGATAATATAGATTTATTAATCAATGATATCAATAATAATACCTATAAAACAGAGAAAATACCATTATTATCTATGCTAATAGAGGAATCTAATGGTAATGCATATTATGAGGATGCGATTAATGAAGCAACAGTATTGTCTCCTATTAAAACCTTAATTTTAGATGTTAAGATTGATGATGAAATATTAGAAAAGTTTAGAGGTACAGGCTTATGTGTTTCTACAACGGCTGGTTCAACCGCATATAATAAATCCTTACATGGTGCTGTTGTTGATCATGATTTAGTTGTTATGCAGCTTGCTGAAATTGCAAGCATTAACTCAAATGCCTATAGATCCTTAGGCTCACCACTCTTAGTTTCTAGTAAAAGAAGAATCACCTTAGAATCCGATACACCGCTTGAATTATCTGTTTCAGTAGATAATTTATCCTATTCCCTAAAGGAATTTAAAAGAATTACCTTCTATTATCAAAATCATTTTATGAATATGGGATATCATAATGAAGAAGGCTTCATAAAAAGAATCGCTAGAACGTTCATAGATTCAGGAAAATAGTGAAAGCATTTACACCTTTTGATTTCCTTTGGCAGACGAAAATATTATTGCAAGAAATATGCAAAAGTGATAGAATAATAATTGCAAAAAACTATTATTTAGGAGGAATATATTATTATGGCTGTTAAAGTCGCAATTAATGGTTTTGGTCGTATTGGCCGTTTAGCATTCAGACAGATGTTTGGTGCAGAGGGTTATGAAGTTGTTGCTATCAACGATTTAACTTCACCTAAGATGTTAGCAAATTTATTAAAGTATGACACTGCACAGGGTGGTTATGCTGGTAAGATTGGTGAAAACTTACATACAGTAACTTCTAAGGAGCCAGTTCTAGCTGAGGATGGCAAGACTGTTGTTACTCCAGGTTCTATTACTGTTGATGGTAAGGAAATCACTATCTACGCTATGCCAAAGGCACAGGATTTACCTTGGGGTGCATTAGATGTAGATGTAGTTTTAGAGTGTACAGGTTTCTATACTTCTAAGGCTAAGGCAGAAGCTCATATTGAAGCAGGTGCTAAGAAGGTTGTTATTTCTGCTCCAGCAGGAAAGGATCTTCCTACAATCGTATTCGGTGTTAATGAGAAGACATTAACAAAAGCTGATACAGTTATTTCTGCAGCTTCTTGTACAACTAACTGTTTAGCTCCTATGGCTGACGCTTTAAATAAGTATGCTCCAATCCAGTCTGGTATCATGTCTACAATTCATGCATACACTGGTGACCAGATGATTCTTGATGGACCACACAGAAAGGGTGACTTACGTCGTGCTCGTGCTGGTGCAGCAAACATCGTTCCAAACTCTACAGGTGCTGCTAAGGCTATCGGTTTAGTTATTCCTGAATTAAATGGTAAGCTAATCGGTTCTGCTCAGCGTGTTCCAGTTCCTACAGGATCTACTACTATTTTAACTGCAGTAGTTAAGGGTAAGGACGTTACTGTTGAAGGTATCAATGCTGCTATGAAGGCTGCTGCTAACCAGTCCTTTGGTTACAACGAAGACCCAATCGTATCTTCTGATGTTATCGGTATGAGATATGGTTCTTTATTCGATGCAACTCAGACTATGGTTGCTCAGGTTGCTGAGGATACTTACCAGGTACAGGTTGTTTCTTGGTATGACAACGAGAACTCTTATACAAGCCAGATGGTTCGTACAATCAAGTATTTCGCTGAATTAAAGTAATAATATTCTGATTAAAATAAGATTAGCCTGAATTCGTTCAGGCTTTTCATTTGCTCTAAAAATGCTATAATATAAGAAATTTGGAGGTTTTCTATGGATTGGCAATCATTTATCAAAGAAGAAGAAAAAAAGCCTTATTGGGCAAATCTTATGATGCAGGTTGATGATGAATATAAAAAGTATACCTGCTATCCAGAATATAAGAATATTTTCCATGCATTTGATATGACTCCTATGGATAAGGTAAAGGTAGTAATTTTAGGCCAAGACCCATACCATGAGCCTAACCAAGCCCATGGACTTGCATTTTCGGTTTTATGTGATAAATTACCTCCTTCCTTAGTAAATATTTATAAAGAAATGGAAAATGATTTAGGTATAAAAATCAACCAGGATGGTAATTTAGATTATTTAGCTAAGCAGGGTGTTCTTTTATTAAATACAGTATTAACTGTAAGAGCGCATGAGGCATTTTCTCATAAAAGCTTTGGCTGGACCATATTCACAGATCATGTAATAGAGGCATTAGATAGCCTAGATCAGCCTATTGTATTTATTCTTTGGGGAGCCCCAAGTCAAAAGAAGAAGGTATTCTTAAAAAATCCAAAGCATTTGGTATTAGAATCTGCCCATCCATCTCCACTTTCTGCATATAGAGGCTTTTTTAACTCTAAACCTTTCAGCAAAGTAAATGATTATTTAAGAAAATCAAATTGTAGTGAAATCATTTGGAATAAATCAAATTTTTAATTAAATTTTATTAGGACTATTGACAAATAGTCCGTTTTTTATTCAAGCAAAATCATGTAAACGATTACAAGAAATTAGAAATCGTTTACCCTTTTCAAATTGTAAAATTTCACGTATAATGAAAGTGAAATGACAGGTTAGTGATTTTAATATTTCTTATTTTACTTGGAGGATTAGAATGGAAGAAAAAATCTTAACACCTCAAGAAGAGGTTGACGAGCTAGTTCAAAAGGGTTTAAAGGCTTTAGATGAATACGCTCATTTTACTCAAGAACAAATTGATTACATCGTTGCAAAGTGTTCTGTTGCTGCACTAGATAAGCATGGTGACTTAGCTAAGGCTGCAATCGAAGAGACTGGCCGTGGTGTATTTGAAGACAAGGCTACTAAGAACTTATTCGCTTGTGAATATGTTACAAACAACATGAAGCGTTTAAAGACTGTTGGTGTTATCCGTGAGGATGATGTTACAGGTATGGTAGAGCTTGCTGAACCAGTTGGTGTTGTTGCAGGTATTACTCCAGTTACAAACCCAACATCTACAGCTATTTTTAAGTCATTAATTTGTATTAAGACTAGAAATCCAATTATCTTTGGTTTCCACCCAAGTGCACAGAAGTGCTCTGTTGAGGCTGCAAAGGTAGTTTATGAGGCTGCAATTGCTGCTGGTGCACCAAAGAACTGTATTCAGTGGATTGAGCATCCATCTATGGATGCAACAACTGCTCTAATGCAGCATCCAGGTGTAGCAACAATCTTAGCTACAGGTGGTAATGCAATGGTTCGTGCCGCATATTCTTGTGGTAAGCCAGCACTAGGTGTAGGTGCAGGTAACGTTCCTGCATACATGGAAAAGACTTGTAATGTTCGTCAGGCAGTTAACGATATCGTAATGTCTAAGGCATTTGATAATGGTATGATCTGTGCTTCTGAGCAATCTGTAATCGTAGATGCTGAAATCTATGAGGAAACTAAGGAAGAGTTCAAGAAGTTTGGTGTATATTTTGCAAATAAGGCAGAAAAGAAAAAGCTTGAAGCATTTATGTTTGGTGTAAATTCTAAGGAAGAAGCTCCAAATGCTAAATTAAATCCAAATATCGTTGGTAAGTATGCAACTTGGATTGCTAAGGAAGCAGGCTTTGAGGTTCCAGCGAATACTGTAATCATCATGGCTGAATGCTCAACTATCGGTGTATCTGAGCCATTAACTAGAGAAAAGCTTTCTCCAGTTTTAGCAATGGTTAAGTCTAACTCTACTCAGGAGGGCTTCGATTTAGCTAAGGCATCTGTATGCTTCAATGGTTTAGGACACAGTGCTGCAATTCATACTGCATCACAGGAATTATGTACTAAATTTGGTGATTATATCCCTGCAATTCGTATAATTTGTAATTCACCTTCTACATTCGGTGGAATTGGTAATGTTTATAACTCATTCATTCCATCTTTAACATTGGGCTGCGGTTCTTATGGTCACAACTCTGTTGCTGGTAACGTAGGTCCATTAAACTTATTAAATATTAAGAAAGTAGGACGTAGAAGAAATAATATGCAGTGGTTTAAGATTCCATCAAAGATTTATTTTGAAAGAGATGCCATCGAATACTTACATCAGATGAAGGAAATGAAGAAGGCATTAATTGTTACAGACCGTTCATTAGTTGAGCTTGGTTATGTACAAAAGATTATTGATCAGTTACAGTTAAGAAGCCCACAGGTTCCATATCAGCTATTCTGTGATGTTGAACCAGATCCATCTATTCAAACTGTATTAAAGGGTGTTGAATTAATGAGATCCTTCGAGCCAGATACAATCATCGCACTTGGTGGTGGATCTTCTATGGATGCTGCTAAGGGTATTTGGTTATTCTATGAGCACCCAGATGTAAACTTCAATGACTTAAAGCAGAAGTTCATGGATATCCGTAAGAGAGCATTCCAGTATCCAGAATTAGGTAAGAAGGCTAAGTTAGTTTGTATTCCTACAACATCTGGTACAGGTTCTGAGGTTACTCCATTCGCTGTTATCACAGATAAGGTTGAGCACAAGAAGTATCCATTAACAGATTATTCTTTAACTCCAACTGTTGCTATCATCGATCCAGCATTCGTTATGAATCTACCTAGATCTATCGCTGCAGATACAGGTATGGACGTATTAACACATGCTTTAGAGGCTTATGTTTCTACACTTGCTTCTGATTATACAGATGGTTTAGCTATTCAGGCTATTAAGCTAGTATTCAAGTATTTAGAGCGTTCTTATAAGAATGGTAAGAATGATCCAGAGGCTAGAGAGAAGATGCACAATGCATCTACACTTGCTGGTATGGCATTCGCTAATGCATTCTTAGGTATGAACCACTCTATGGCTCATAAGGTTGGTGCTGAATTCCATGTTCCTCATGGACGTGCTAACGCAATCCTATTACCT
>Ga0256407_10009815_pt1 | contig 13594 bp, 10 predicted proteins | sample RumenRJG_04DNA_FD_193489 | JGI IMG/M metagenome (GOLD analysis project Ga0256407, IMG submission 193489) | Bovine rumen microbial communities from Lethbridge, Alberta, Canada - RJG_04 | ecosystem: Host-associated > Mammals > Digestive system > Stomach > Rumen | place: Canada: Alberta... | reverse complement strand
GAGGGGGAGACTGGTGTGGTGACGGCGCTCAAATCGTTTGTCGTTCCGTGTTTCACCAATGTGCGTCTCGTCCCGCTCGATTCGGTGGGCGGCGAGGATCTTTCGACGGCGGACTACGGCTGGGTGACGCATGTCCGCAAGCACCTGCCGCACTATCTTCAGCACGGCCCTGTGAATGCGCAGGGGTGCTTCTACTGTCTGCAGCTCCAGACGTGGGAGAAGAAGTATTTCCGCGTCGGCGGCATAAGGTGGCTAAAGAACTACGCCGGGACGTGCATCCGCGGAACGGGCGGCGGCGGCAGCCATGGAGGAACTTCCCATGGGCACTAGGCGGGGTCAGGCCTTTGTGGAGCTGGCGCTTGGGATGCTTGCGCTTGCGCTTGTCCTCTCGGCACTCTTCGGCTTCACGGCCTATATCCTGAGCTCGCTCAAGATGCAGCGCCATCTACGTGCCGATGCAGGACGCGGTGCGCTCAACGCTGGCGGCGGCGATGAGTCGTATTCCTCTAAGATTGCAGACGACACAGTGGAAGTTGAGCCGCTTGCGGCAACATATATCTTCGGCTCGTCCGAAGTGGAAGTAAAGGAGGAAGTTCACATCCCCGCGATGTCTGGCCTTGATTTATGAAAAACGCAATCATAAGAACGGCGGCGAATGTCCGCGCACTCACTGGCGTAGACTGCGACGAGGCGTGGGTCGTGGTGCGCGACGGCGGCGAGCCGACGCTCTACACCGACTTTCGCTACATCCCGATGGCACACCGCGTCGCGCCTAAGCTAAAGGTCCGCGACGTAAAGCACCTAAAGAGCGACCTTGTGCGGCTCTGGGGCGGGAAAGGCGCCTCGTCGCGTCGTATTGGTTTCGAGAAGGCGATTTCTGTTGCGGAGTTCGAGAAGCTCAAGAAGATTCTCCCTCGCGCGAAGTTCGAGGACGTAACACGCGATCTTGAGAGGCGCCGTTCGGTGAAGACGCCTGACGAGATCGAGAAGATGCGCGCGGCCGTGCGGCTCAACGACGAGATATGGCGCGATGCGTCGCGCAAGTTTAGACCAGGCATGACTGAGCGCGAGATGGCTGGCATCATAAGGTCGATGATGTTCGACCGCGGCGAGGGCGAGGCGTTTCCTACGATTGTCTGCGTCGGCGCAAATGCCGCGGAGTGCCACCACGTTCCCGACGACACGGTCTGGAACGGCCGCGATCCAGTGCTCGTCGACATGGGCGTGAAACTCGACGGCTACTGTTCCGATATGACGCGGAATCTGCTGCCGAAGCGTCCGTCGCCGCTCTACCGCAAGGTGTATGATCTTGTCCTCAAGGCGAATCTCGCGGCGATTGCGGCGGTAAAGCCAGGCATTACCGGGAAAGCGCTCGACAAAGTCGCGCGCGATGTCATAAGGAAGGGCGGCTTCGGGAAGTGCTTCGGCCATTCGCTCGGCCACGGCGTCGGGCTTGAGGTCCACGAGGCGCCGAACGCGTCGAAGAAGTCGGACTGGGTTCTGAAGCCGGGGATGTTCGTTACGATAGAGCCGGGAATCTACCTCGAGGGGAATCTCGGCGTCCGCATCGAGGACCTCGTCCTCGTCACCGCCACCGGCTGCGAAGTCCTGACCACGAGCGGCAAGTAGTCCGCTTGGGCGGGGAAAAATGGTATAATACTCAGAAATTTCAAGGAGGTAACATGGCTCTAAACATAGTAACTGAAATCGACGGAAGAGTGCAGGTAAAGAACGTCCTCATGAGCGTGAGCGACAAGACTGGGTTAGAAACTTTCGTCCCCGCACTCGTCAAGGCGTGTCCCGGCGTAAAGATCTACTCCACCGGCGGCACCTACACCAAGGTCAAGGAAATCCTCGGCGACAAGGCGGGCGACACTCTCGTTGCCGTTTCCGACTATACCGGCCAGCCCGAGATGCAGGGCGGCCTCGTGAAGACGCTCGACTTCAAGATCTACCTCGGGCTCCTCTCCGAGACCTACAACGATGCCCATCAGACCGACCTCAAGCGCCTCTCCGCGCTTCCGATCGACATGGTCGTCGTCAACCTCTATCCTTTCCAGCAGACTGTCGCCAAGGCGGGCGTCACTCCCGAAATGGCGAGGACTAACATCGACATCGGCGGCCCCTGCATGGTTCGCGCGTCGGCAAAGAACTACCTGCGCGTTGCGTCCGTGACCGATCCGCTCGACTACCCGAACATCGTCCAGGAGCTCGAGTCCCACGGCGGGACGCTTGGCCTCGACACGCGCTTCAAGCTCATGAAGAAGGCGTTTACGCACACTGCCGAGTACGACACGGCGATTTCGAAGTTCTTCACTACGCGCACGTGGGAAGAGGTCGAAAAGACCTACAATCTCCACTGATTGAGATGAAGTTCCTCAAGAGCTGGTTTTCTGGGCCCGCGCTCTGGTTCGCCGGAGTTGCGGCGCTTCTCGTCACATGGGCCGTCATGGAGCCCGCTGCGCTCGTCCACGCCTTCGACCAGGACGGCTACTCGCCGTTTGAGCTCGCAACGCTGCCGTTCTTCGCGGCAATCGTCCCGCTCGTGTGGTGGAAGTGTCCTTTCACCGGCTCGAAGCGCCGTCGCGTCCTCCTCTGCCTCGCCGTCTCGCTCGTCGCGCTGATGGCAATCGTGAAGGAAATGGATCTCCATAACATGGCGCTCCACGCGCTCTGCCCCGACTATGTAGGCGAGGACGGTAAGATCATACCGGGCGTCCTTTTCAAGCCGAACGGACAGCCGCTCTCAGGAACTCCGTTCAAGGCGCGGTTCCTCACCAATGGCGCGGTGCCGTTCGGCGCGAAAGCGTTCGTTGTCCTCTACTTTGCGGCGTTCTTCGGCGTGTTCGCGGCGGGGATGCTCTATTTTGCGTTGCCGTTCATAAAGGGAGTGTTCTCGCTCAATCCTGTCGCGTGGTCGTTTGGCTGCTTTGGCGGTTCCGGCGTTCTCGTCCAGGTTGCGGACCGGCTTCCTTCGTGGCTCGACCACGCTCACGGGCTCGAGAAGGCCGAAGGCGCGGTGACTGCCGCGCAGTCGCTGTGTACCGCGCTCGAAGAGGGTGGCGAAATGATGATCGCCATCTTTGCGCTTCTTGCAATCTACCAGTCCTGGCTCATCCACAACAAAGACAATGGGTAGGCGAGTCCTTTTCTGGGGCCGGTTCGACCACGGCTATTCCAAGACGCGCGTCAACGCCGCGGCGTTTCGCGCGCTTGGCTGGGAGGTCGACTACTTCGATGTAAAGTGGTGCTGCCGCCTTGGCGACGTCGAGGCGTTTTTCCGCGGGCTTGACCGCCGGCCGAGGCCCGACCTCGTGCTCGTTCCCGTTTGCCGCCAGCGCGACATCGCGGCGGCCTGCCGGTGGGCGCACAGGCGCGGCATCAAAGTCCTCTTCGACCCGATGATCTCGGCTTGGGACAAGAAAGTCTTTGAGCAGAAGAAGTGGAAGCCAGAAGAGCGCCGCGCTAAGCGGCTTCTCGCGTGGGAGAAGAAGATCATGGCTATGCCTGACTTCATCACGTGGGATACTTCCTGCCATGTCGATTTTGCCGCGGAATATCTCGACGTGCCGCGCGAGAAGATGACGCCGCTTTTCACTGGCACGGACGAGGAGGTCTTCAAGCCGGTGGAGGGGGAGTGTAAAGTTGAAAGTGAAAAGTGTAAAGTTGAAAGCGACGCGCAACTCTCAACTCTCAACTCTCAACTCTCAACTTTCAAGGTTCTGTACCACGGTGCCTACCTTCCGCTTCACGGAACAGAGGTCATTGTCGAGGCGGCTCGCATGACGCAGGGCCTGCCGATACAGTGGGATTTCCTCGGCTGGGGTGCGTACAAGGCCTCCACCGAGGCGAAGGCGGCAGGGCTTAAGAACGTCCGCTTCCTCGAGAAGGTTCCGTATGTCAAGGTGCCCGAGGTGATCTGCGCCCATGACATCGTTCTCGGCGTGTTCGGCACGACGGCAAAGGCGGCGCGCGTCATCGGCAACAAGGTCTACGAGTGCATGGCGTGCGCGAGACCCACGATCAACGAGTTCTGCACCGGTTATCCGCCGAGCGCGAAGGAATGCAAGGCGATAAAGTTCATTCCGCCGGGCGATCCTGCCGCACTCGTCAAGGCCGTCGAGGAGTATCGCGCCGACTGGGCGAACAAGGAGATGTATTTCCGCGAGGCGCGGGCGTTCTTCGACAACGAGCTTTCGATGAAAGTCGTGACGGCCCAGCTCGCCGATATTCTAAGGCGAATGGGAGTAAGCTGAGAAATTAGTCAAGATACTACACGGCTTAAAAAGAAAGAAATCTTAAAAATGTCCAAGAAGAGAGATCAGCTTAGGCCAATAAAGCTCATCAGGAATTTCACGAAGCATGCTGCGGGGAGCGTTCTCATCAAGTGGGGCGACACGTGGGTGCTTTGCACCGCGAGCGTAGAGGAAAAGGTTCCGCCGTTCCTCAAGGGCACTGGCAAGGGATGGGTCACGGCCGAGTACTCTATGCTTCCCTCTTCTACCGGCGGCGGGCGCAAGGATCGCGACATCAAGAAGCTCAAGCAAGACGCCCGCTCCACCGAGATTCAGCGTCTCGTCGGGCGTTCTCTCCGCGCGGCTGTCGACATGTCGAAGCTCGGCGAGCGCCAGATAACGATAGACTGCGATGTCCTGCAGGCAGACGGCGGCACGAGGTGCGCGTCGATCACCGGCGGCATGGTCGCGCTCGAAGACGCCGTGCGCAAGCTTCTCGCTGCAGGCGTTATTGCCGAGAATCCCATAGTGCACCGCGTCGCGGCGGTGTCGGTCGGCGTATGCGACGGAAAGCCGACGCTCGACCTCGACTATGCCCACGACTCGACCGCAGAGGTCGACCTAAATGTCGTGATGACCGACGACGGCCGCTATGTCGAGCTTCAGGGAACGGCCGAGCACAAGCCATTTACGGAAGAATCGCTTGACGCCCTCCGCGCACTCGCGAGGAAGGGGCTTAAGAGGATTTTCGCGCTGACGCGCTGAAAGGGGATGCCATGCAGGGAAGCGTAATCACTCGCAGGGGCTTCCTTGGAGCGTCTGTAGCGTTTGCAGCGCTTGCAGAGAGGTCGGTCTCGGCTGAGAACGCGCCGGCGGCGGCAAAAAGGGGCGTCCGCGTTCTCTTCCTCGGCACAGGCGCATCAGGGTGGGATCCGAAGTGGGCAGAGAAAAATGCGAACGCGCGCCGCCAGTCGAGTGTGCTTCTCGAAGGCAAGGTGCTTATCGACTTCACGCAGTGCTCGTTCGACAAGCTTCCAAAGGATTGCCACCCCGAAGTCCTCTTCCAGACTCACTCCCACGGCGACCACTATAGCCCGAGCGCGGCCGTCAAGTCTGGCGTGAAGCGCATGTATGTCAACGAGACTTGGGCGGCGGCCGCAAAGCGCGAAGTCGAAAAGGCGGCGGGGGCGCTTTCGTTGCCTGCGCCCGAGGTCATCGCGCTCCCGTTCGGCAAGGCGGTTGAGGAGTGCGGGCTCAAGATAACCGGCGTTCCCGCGAACCACAGTACTTCGCGCGTGACTGACGGCGTCCTTGAGCGCACGTCGCTATATCTCGTTGAGAAGGGCGCTGCGCGGCTTCTCTACGCCACCGACACTGCTGGGATTCCTGGCGATACGGCGAGGATGATTGGCATAGACCCGCATATCTCCCCTAACAACTACAAGAACTATCGCGACTCGTCGGCGCCGTTCGTGCACGAGCCCGCGCCGCTCACGGCAATCATCATGGAAGCGACGAACGGCGATCTCGACGATGACTTCCGTATGTTCGTCCATTCAGGCGTCAAGCTCGTCGCCCGCACCGTCAACATGCTGAAGAAAACTGGCCGCTACAAGCCGCCGGCTGGTCAGAAGGCGTATCTTACCCACCTTGCAATCAAGTATCGTGACTGGCCTGCGGAGAAGATCAATGCTGAGCTCCCCGACCCTCTTGCGGCTGCCTACGATGGCCTTGAATTGACGCTTGGTTGACAATGGCGGCGTGTACAAGTCGGATATTTTAGATAAAAGAAAGGAACATAGTATGAAAAGAACAATTACAATGCCAAGTGGGAACGGCAAGGGTGAAATCAAGTGTGATCTCGTTCTTGACGAGGAACTTGGCGACAAGTGCGGGCTTTATGCGAAGGTTACTATCCCTGCGGGCTCTACGCTTGGCTATCACGAGCATCATGGGGAAGGGGAGAGCTATTTCGTCCTCTCCGGCGAGGCGATTTACGATGACAACGGCACGAAGCGGAAGATCTCGGTTGGCGACACGACTTGGACGCCTTCGGGTTCTGGTCATGGCGTAGACAATTCCGCCGGCGCCGAGGACCTCGTATTCATGGCTCTCATAGTGAAGCAGTAGCGGCTAATTTTTCATATTTCCGCTTGCGGTTTGCCCTAAACTATGTTATCATATTTCCCGAAATCTCCAAGAGGTCTACTCTAAAACACCAACGAGACAGGACTGATAGGAAAATATAGTGCGCGAACAAGTCAAAATCACGCGTGGTGCGATGCACAACGCCGCGTGCGGCGGTTGTGTCCGTATACCTTTTTCCTGTGTCGGGCAGGGGCTTTGCCAGTCGCAATCACTTTACAACCACTTATCAAACCTTTAAAAACAAGGGGGAAAAGAAATGAGAAAGACAATGAAAAAACTGACACAGGGCGCGACGCGCCTTCTCGTACTCGCACTCGGCCTCGGCCTAACGGCGACAGGGTGGGCGGACACGGATTTGAAAACAACAGTAAGTGACGGAAGCTTTACAGTAAACAATGTGAATGCAGCGGCGTTCGATCATTGCACACAGACAGTGAGCGATTCGCCGAAACTGACGATTCCGGCATCTACAGATCTTCCGTTAGGAACAAAAGTGGTTATATCTACCATTTCTTTGGGCAAACGCGCAGACAACAATAAGCCTGGGGACACCGTCGTCCCTGACAAGATAAGGATTTCGGTCGGCACTGAGATGTATACTTCAGCATCTGTGAGTGAGGACTCCACTGACTATTTCGTCAGCGAGGCCAATAGCAGTAACACGGCACGCAAGATGAAGTACTCATTTGATGATGCGGGTTGTATCCTTACGGTTGGAACGTCGTATGATATTGCGCTGTTGAATTCAAGTGGGGCGGAAATCAGTGGCTCAAATGTTTTAAACGTTCGCGTTGTGAAAAATTCACAAAGTTTGTTTGGTGATTGCATAAAAGCGATTGTAAGTTCTAACACATGGACACCCGTTCAGGAAATTACTGGTGACATCATCTATACCTGTACTGTTGCGTCCGACGGCTCCTCCACTTGGGATATCACTCCGCCTTCCTCAACAACTCTTCGCTATTGGTTTGAGGTCGCTGAATCGGCTACATTCAATATCGAGACTCTTCCCTGTAAGCAGGCGTATTTCAACGTTGCCTCTGGCAAGACACTCTCGCTAACAGGTTCTGTGACGGCCTCTTCTGGCATTTATGTTTACGGCGGTGAAATAGCTGTAACTACAGCTCCCACATTTAACGGAACAGTGAAGGGTGATGGCACTCTTTATTACAATGGCGTTCGCCCCACGACAACCGGAACCGATGTGGTTTTGACCAATAACTATTGGCATGGAACGGTTCGCATTACCTACAATTATGCCAACACCGCGAGCGGCGGCAATCGTGCACTTTATCCGCAGCATTGGGGTAGCGCGAATTCCAAGATCTTGTGGAATGGTGTTGCAGGCTATTTTGGCGGCTGCACATCTAAAGCCGGATGGATACTTGAAGATTTGACGGTAAATGCAACTACTTATCCCGCCTTAAAAAAGAACGATGGCGGAAGTAGTTCCATTACGACGGCTCCTTCGCTTGAAGGCTCGGGTGAGTTTACCGATGTGTCGAATCCTTCGGAGAGGTTTCAATTTAAAACTGGAGCTGACTTCTCTGGTAAGATAACCATAGACAGAACTGCTGGCAACGGTATGAACGTTCAGTTTGGCGCAACGGCTGTGAATAAGGTTGCTCGTACAATACACATTCTTAGTGGTGCGTCGGTGACTGTTGCTTCCGGTAAGACATGGCGAGCGGACGGTGGCATTGTAGTAAGTGGAACATTGACCTTGGCGGATTCTACTTCGACATTGACTGGAACGGTTACTGGTTCGGGTACAATTGTCGGCGGCGGCACTGAGAATGTTCCGAACATCGCTTCGCTCACGCAGTCTGGTTGGACTGGTACAGTGGAGGTGAGTGGAGTTGCGGACCAACAGTATATGACAGGTAGCGCATCTACACAGTTCATGAACAGCGGCTCTGCGCTAAATGTGACATCTGGGCATCTTAGCCTCACGGGAATAACATCGTTGCCGGGTATGGTAAGTGTGGCCAGTGGGGCAACGCTATACCTCGCCAGCGAATCGCTGACTGATCTCACGCTCAACTATGGCACTGTGGAAGGTCAGATAAACCTTAACATGTCTAGCAAACTAGAGAACTTGACGCTGAATATGGGTTCGGCTCGTAGTGTTACAGGTACTCTTGTAACTGGCCTTTCGTCGGCTACAATAGCACTTAAAGAAATCCCAAGTGAGGGCGGAACGATTAGTTTTGATGCGGCTGGGCTTCCTGGTGCTATAACCTCTGTGAGCTACACTTTGACATATGCTGATGGAACTGTGCTTACCCCAACATCTACCTCTACTGTGGGAAGCGTAACTACATTCAAATACACTCCGCACATTTCTGGTGTTGCTACAGATATCGACTGGGATTTTACCGATGGAACCGATGATGCTCTTGAGCAGGCTCCGTCCGGTGTAAGCAAGAATTCTGACAGCACAATGACATTCTATGTCGATGCAGAAGATTCCACGTACACGGGTGTTTATCTTAAACATCATCCATATGTAGAAGGGGCAGCGACCTTCATCCACAACAACTCTTCCGCGATAACCGTGGCCGCTGTCGGCACAATGCCAAGTGGCAGCAAGAATATCTTCATGAATTTCGGCAGCGCTTATGCCAATAAGTATGGCCTTTTGCTCGCTAATACCGAAGTCGCCAATGAAGTGCTTGTGGCCTACAACTATGGTGCAACGGTGACGCCTATCACTACCATGACGGTGCCAAACGCTACAACTGCTCGTCATTCGTATATCATCACCAAGGAGGACAGCGATTCTTCCACTACATTCACGGTATATCTCGACGGAATCAAGTGGAAGACGGTTACTACCAACTTTAAGATCGAATTCTCGAACGCCAATACTGGTATCCAGTTCGGTTCCGACTTTGGCGGCAATATTCGTACAGCGGGTTATCCTGCCGTTTCCGACGATACGGGTATCTTGAATGTCCTGCGTGTTTACGGTCGCGTTATAACACCAGCTGAAATTGCGACCTATGCCAGCACATTCCCCTATGTTTCGCCCAATGGCTCGGCATCGCGCACGTTCGCGGCAGCGGCAGAGAACTGGATTGACACTACTGAGGCTTCTGAGGTTTGGAACAACTCTGGAGAGGCCGATTCTGGAACGCCGACAGCGGGTGCTGCTTTGACTGTGACAGCGACGGCGGATACGACGATTACGGTCAATCTGGCGGCCGAGACTCAGTATGAAGCGTTGACCATCAATGGCAGTTCTGTGAAGTTCCAGCCTTCAAGCGGCATGGTCAAGGTGTCCGGTATGACTGTCATTGGTACGGCGGTTACGAATGTCTATGGTGCAGTTGATATGTCTGGCGGGCCGATGACTATTACCGAGGATGGGTCAATTTGCTTCGACTACTCTGGCTATGATGCTTCCGGCATATATTCGACTACAGACGCCACGACGGATATACCGCTTACGAGCGATGTCGACCGTAATGATGCCAAGGTGCATCTTATTGCGCCTGCTACACCTTATCGTACATATTCGCTTGTCTACGAGTCGGGGCACTATGCAATGCGTGTTACTCCCGACCATGAGGCGGGAAGCGAGGTGTACTTCGGAAGCGGCTATCTTGACGGCACTATGACAGGAAGTGGTGGAACGGGTACGGTCTATCTCGAAACCGACCATACGCATCAGACCGCTTTGTTCCCTGGCGATACGATGGTGATTGATAATAATTCGTCGTTGCATCAGGATCAGGTATGGGTTTCGGATGCGTTCATTGGCAACATAAAGGTTACTCGCACGTCGCCAATGACGCTCCGCAATGGCGAACTGACCAGCCCGATACTTGTCGGCAAGACGATTGCTGTAGAGGAAGGTGCATCGCTTACCATATCCAAGCATACCAGTAATGCCCTTACTCTCGGAGCGCTTGCGATTAATGGCGCTGGCGCTGTTGCGTTGTCCGGTCCGCTGACGCTCGGCGGCGCTGTTGCCGGCACGGCGACTGTTACGGTGAACGGTTCTGTCTCCGTTTCTTCTGGTGGATCGATTGCCAATACCGTTTCTGGCTCTGGCACGATAACCTATGCGGCGCTTCCGGCGGCAGTTCCGGCTGGGTTCACATCTTGGACTGGTACTGTGGTTCTGCCGGCAATTACAAGCGGGGCGTCCGGCCTTAACTTGAATTCCTATGGCGCTGCTGGTTCGACAGTGAGTGTTGCCGGGGTTTCGAGCGGTGCCTGGCTTGTAGATGCAGTCGTTGCTCCGACGGTGGAGATCACCGGCGACATGACGCTCTCGGCGTTCTCCGCGACATTCGCCAATACATTCAATAAGCTCTCTGGTAGTAGTGCGTTCTCGCTAACGGCAGACGGCACAACCCAAGGGTATGTTGACGGCTACTTCCTTATCAAGGATGTTTCCGACTTTACTGGCTCTATTACTGTTGACGCACCTGGCCTTGCTCTTGGTGGCACTTCCAAGCCTTCATCAACCGAGTGGTACGGTAAGATTGTCGTGCAGGCACCAGTGACGGTCGGGTCGGGTGCGACTTGGACGGCGTCTGGCGTTGTCCTTTCTGCCACGACGGCGGCGCTGACCGTGCCAGACGGTGCGACCGTTCCGGCGGTTGCATCTGGCGTCGCGGGTTACAAGGTCGATGCAGACACAACGACTACGCCTGGTTCGACTATCTACTCTCTTAAGGCGATGGGCGCTGCTGTCAGCGATGTGAATTTCACGTATGGCACGGACTATACCAACGCCACGGTGAGGGCGATAGTGACTGGTGATGCGACGAGCGCGACGCTGGACTACGGCAATGCAAGCATCCCGGCTACATCATTCGTGGACAATGGTGATGGCACAAGTACGGCTACGTTCGAGAACGTTGCCGTTCCTGCGCGCGGCGATGATATTTACGCGCCTGTCGCTTACACGATAACGGCCAAGAATGGCGAGGACACTATTACGACGACGGACGGCTCTGGTTTGGCTCTGGTTGCAGATGTCATCAATGCTGACTGGATCAACGAAAGGGCAGCAAGCGCAACTGGCACGAGCCAGAGCGCGCAAGGTGCTGGCGGCGAGTGGACCAATGCCGTCACCTACACGGACGGGAAGGCCGAAATCGGCGACAACAGGTTTGTTGCGACTACGGCGTCCACTGCGTCGCGCGTCGTCCTCGAGTTCGAGGTCTGCTTCTCGTCGGCGAGCGAAGAGACCGTGAGCGGCGACGCTCAGGCGGCGATCAAGCTTGGCGAAGATGACAACGTTACGACGTTCATGGTCCTGACGAACGGGAACAACTGGGCGGCAGTCTCGAACGCCGAGCTACCGATTGAGGCTTCCAAGACCTACAATGTCGTACTTACGATCGACTACGGCAGCAAGACGTACAAAGTGGATGTTGACGGTATTTCTATGACGAACAGTGCAGGCGTCGCCAGCTTCGCGCTCGCGATGAGCACCGCGAGCGTCCAGAACATCGACTTCGCCGGATCGGGCACCTTGACGTCGCTGAAGGGCAGTCAGTTCGAGGGCTACATGGTCAAGGACGCCCTCAACAACTTCTATGCGACTATTCAGGCGGCGACCCAGGCGTATAACAGCGCCAACGGTCGCTACACCGTCCTTCACGACGGCACCCCTCCTGACGGCTGGAAGATTGACGAAACGACGAAGGCCCTCACCAAGCTTGCAAAGGGATTCTTCTTCATGGCGTACTAAAGCCTAAGATCACACCAAGGTCTAAGACCACAGCAAGGCCCCGCAATCGCGGGGTCTTGCCATTTTCAATATAAGTGGCTACATTATCCTTGCCCCCGCTCATTATCCTTGCCCCTGTTCATTAACCTTGCCACTGTTCAATACACTTAGTGAGTTCAATATCCTTGCCCAAGTTGCCCCTCTGTCATGCATTTTCCCCCCACCAATATTTCATCCGCACCGTAATCTCATTTTTCCCTTGCCTTTCGCCATCCCATTATGCTATCCTCTTCCCATGAAGCCGAAAAAGACGTTTTCAACCAAAACCAAACTCCCTGGCAAGCGCCCCGCCGCGCAAGTTCAAACTACCGTTCCCCGCCGCTGGCAGACTCCGCTCCACGAGGCCTCCGCAGCTTCACCCACAGCGGCCGTCTCGCCCTGCAAGGAATCCGTAGCGTTGACAAATGGGCTCAGCGCGCCCCGCGACGAATCTGCCGCGCTTTCCTCCTGGTGGGAAAAGTATACATCGGTTGAGAACGCCATTGTCTCCGCGCAAGAGCGTCGTCATCGTCGCGCGAAGGCGAAGCGCTGCAGTCGCGCGCGGGAGTTCGGCGACATATACGAGATAACCGACGGGCTTGCCGTCCGTTGGCGGAGGGATGGTTTCTTCGAGGGTGAGGAGTTTGCGCTGATCGTTCTGCGTGACATGGGCTACTACGCCTACCTCGACTTTATGCGACGCGAGAGCGGCCGAAGGGTATCGCGCCTGAAGGGCTATGTCCGACGCCCCAGCTACTACGCCGCCGAGAACGCCCGACGCCGCGCCTTAGCGGTCGAGCGGCGTAAGATCCGTGACCGTCGCACCGACAACGCTTGCCCCACGAAGGAGCAGATTCTTGACGCGTGGATTGTCCGGCGCAAATCGCACGAAGACGCGATTCGCTTCGGCAGCTTGATTGAAGACCTCGAATGCTACATAGACAACTCGCTGCGGCGCGACGAGGATGGCGTGATTGTCGGGCGCAATCCGGGTGTGAAGGGCTGGCTACGTGAGAACATCCCTGCGCTTGCGCTCCAGTACACGACGGTGATGCGCTACAAGGCCGCTGCTAAGAAGCTGAAGCAGATTACGGAACTTTCAGATCCAACGCCGGTGGATGTGGTTTTGTTGCCCAAGATCGCCGATGCGGAAGGGACGAAAAGAGATTACGGAGCGGACGAAGTATTTGAGGAGGCGAAGGGTGCTGTCGAGCCGTTTTCTGGAATCGAAGTCCAGGGGACTGTGCATGTGACCGACGATGTGCCGGCGGTGGGGGTTGTAAGGGCAAGGGCGATATGGGAGGAGATCGTCAAGGACGCTGGAGAGAGCGCAACATCGCTCTTCGAACGGCTGGATGAGCTGACCGACCCTGCGCGGGTGGAGGACGCGAACATGCTTGCGGCGTGGCGGGAGAAGTACGCGAATGAGATTACGGAGCGGACGAAACGAAGGTGGTGGCTAAAGCGACTGTGGAAATGT
>Ga0256407_10009813_pt1 | contig 13596 bp, 4 predicted proteins | sample RumenRJG_04DNA_FD_193489 | JGI IMG/M metagenome (GOLD analysis project Ga0256407, IMG submission 193489) | Bovine rumen microbial communities from Lethbridge, Alberta, Canada - RJG_04 | ecosystem: Host-associated > Mammals > Digestive system > Stomach > Rumen | place: Canada: Alberta | collected... | reverse complement strand
TCAGCGAACCATCAGCATTTGTGGTGATATCAAAGTCATTAGCTGTGTAGAATCCCTGGCAATTGTAACCCCACAGAACATCAAGCGCACGGCCTTCTGTGGTCTTGTGAAGAGCCAATGGGTCAATCGTTTCGTCGAACTTCTTCCACTCAGTCTTCAGATAGGTTCCAACAAGACCAAGTTCTGCATGTACCTGACCAAACTGCTTCTGAGCCTTGATGCTGAAGTCCAGACCCTTGCGGTTCTGAATATCATTATTGATAGCAGGCTTGAAAGAACTGCCGGAGAGACCACCTGACAGGTATGAAGGGAACTCACTAGGATTCTTGGTAATGAAACCGTCGATATCCGTATTGAAGTAAGTCAACTCAGCACTAATCAGTCTGTTGAAGAACGAACCGCGCAGCGACAGAGAGAACTCCTTACGATGAACGAAGTCAAGGTCGAGGTTGGTACCGATAGAAGAGAATGTGCGGTCAGTTTTAGAACCCTCATTCCAAGTGAAAGAGCCACCTTCCTTCTTCCATTGTGCTTCGTAGAGGTAGAAGTAATTATTGGTCTGATATATATCGATATCCTCATTCAGCTTGCTGTAAGAGGCACTGATCAACAGATCGTCAACGAAGCTGTCCTTCAAGAACTTCTCCTTGGCAATGTTCCAGCCGAGGGTGAAAGAATGAGAGAGAGCCTCACGATTGCCAGGAGCCAGACGAGCAGAGTGTACACCTGCCAGACCTACCTCTGCAAAGTAGCGACCCATGTAGTCGTAGTTTGCCTGCAGGCCCAAGTTGGCATTAGCATAACGATGGTATGTACCGCTGGCAGTAGTGGTGTACATACTGGCGAGCAGCAGACCTGATACATGGTGCTTATCACCAAAGGTACGGTCATAGTCGAAATGTCCGTTCCATGTGATGGTCTGACGATACTTAGAGTTTGACATGGCCATGTGACCAGTTACCACCTCATCGTTCTTCTGGGTAATAGCTACAATCTTGTCCTCTGCATTATAGTTACTCCATGAAGGAATAAACACAGCGTACTTATTGTCGTAAGAAAGACTATAGCTGGCAGCATAGTCAATAGAGAACAGGGTCTTGAAAGTCAAGCCTTTCAACAGATGATTCATGTCATAGTTGATACCGGCATCAAACTGGAACTGACGACTTACCTGAGTAGTTTTACCTCCAAAATAGCAGTCAGCAATAGCATTTGAAGTCGTTACGTTAGAACCACCGGGGAAATACTGTCCGTCAAGCAGGTTGAGCGACTTACCCAAAGTAGCGAGTGCCTTGCTGGCATTGGGGTCAACCGCAGCAATATCAATCAGCGGAGCAGCACCCTCTGGGAAGTTAGGACGTGCAGATGAAGCATCACCCCAGAAATTACCCTTGTTGGCGTTAGCATTGTAGAAGGTAGCACTGGCGTTAGCCCAACCTGTAATGAACTTATTAACAACGAGGTCCACATTACCACGAACACTGAAACGATCAGTATAGTTGTCCTTCGCAGGACCAAAGTTAATCAGGTCTTCCAGACGATAGTAGTTGATGTTCGTATAGAAGTGAGCACGTGTACCACCACCCTGAATCTCCAATGTACCCTCAGAACGGTTATAAGCCTTGCGAACATAGTCGTCAGAGTAGTAGTTTACATTGGGGTAACGGTAAGGATTCGCACCAATAGCATGGTTGTAGATATCCTGCTGGGTATACTTGGGAGCCAGGCCATCGTTAGCAAGAGCCTCGTTGTAGAGTGTCATATACTCTGCAGAACCCAAATACTCAGGGAACTCCTTAGCGAAGTGGAAACCCGTGTTGGCGTTGGCAGTAATCTGCAAGCCATCCACCTTACCACGCTTGGTTGTAATCAGGACAGCACCCTTGGCACCCTTGGCGCCATAGAGTACAACGGCCTGTGCACCCTTCAAGAAAGTGATTGACTCAATCTCAGAAGGCTGTACGTTGTTAGAGGGACGCTTCACACCATCGATGATAACGAGCGGCATGTTGTCGTTATCATTGGTGTCAAGGAAGTCGTACTTAGTACCATTGATATAAGTAACGTTATTTTCCTGTCCCCAAAGGTGGCTGCCATTCCAACCACCAACGAGTCCATTCAGGTCCTCGAGGCTACTCATGGTATAATCCTTCTTTGACAGTTCTTCCATGTCAACATAGGAAACACCTCCGAGCAGATGACTGGCATCCACATCACGGAAAGCTACATGGACCTTCTTCTTAGCCACGGTAGAATCAGCATCGGCAGCGGTCTGAGCATTGGCCGTCATGGACGATGCAGCCAGCATGGCAAAGAGAAATATGTTTGTCTTTATATTTTTCATAAAATTATCTTTTCTCTATTCGTTATTCACTATTAACTAGCGCAAAGCGCGTTTACCATCCTGGATTCTGTTTATATCCCTCATAAAGATAAGTATCCTTGTCAGGAAGTGGGAACCAGTAGTGCTTAGACTCCAGACGACGAGTGATAAGCTCTTTGCGGTGGAAGTTACCGACCTTAGCATCCTTTGGATCATGGGTCTTATACCAGTCCCAAGTATATCTCAGTTCAGGATACAACTGCTTGCCCTTATCATCGTAGTTATTCTTCTCAAAGCTCAGAGACGGGTCATACTTACCCCACTCCAGACGCTCAAACTCATGAGAGTACTTCACCGTGTAAGGAGGCTCGGTCAGGAGCAACCAACGCTGCAGGTCGTTCCAACGGAAACCTTCAAAAGACAACTCAACAGCACGCTCACGACGAACCTCATCCATAAAGCTCTTTGGAGAAGTCAGGAACTGAGCAGGAATATGCTCCATAGGATAATCCATAGAATTGACACGATCACGGAGAGCGTTGATAGCATCAACAGCAGACATGGTAGGACAATAGCTTGGTTTTTCCTTGAAGTCGTTGGTACTGTTGTTGGCACAAGCAATAGCTGCTCTTGCCTCAGCATACATCAGATAGACATCGGCCAGACGCATGTAAGGAATATAGGTCTGAAGTGACCAATCCCAGTCATACCACTTATCACCGATATTACACTGGTGAGGAACCAACTTCTGAATGAAGTAACCCGTGCTACTTGCATTATCCACGGAACGCATAGCACCACCGGTATACAGGTCGCAGTACTGGAGTTTCTTCTGCTCAGCATTCAGTTTATCAAGACCTGTCTCAGTTACATATTGGAAACCATCGAATACGATATCGTGATAGAAACGTGGATCACGATTCTTGAATGGGTGCTCGGGATCAAAGCCAGAGTTAGGATTCTCTACCAACATACCATTCTGAACCAGGTAGATAGGCTGACCATTAGCCATACCGTACTGGTCAACGAGGTTAGCTGTAGGCTGGTGGATAATATTGTCATGCTCTACCAAACCAGCCACCTTAGGACCAAACAGCTTAGCACAGTTCCAAGGAGCAGAGTTTACAGGAGGACAAACACCACGGAAGATAGCCTCAGAAACGCCTGGCATACTCCAGTTATTCTTAGTGGTATAGAAGATGTTAGAATAGTTATTCGTTGCATCTTCACCATCAGAAGTCTTAGCGGCTACATGGTCGTAGATGTTATCATACTTGTAATCAGCGAGTTTGTAAGGTACAGTACCCTTTACAGCCATGTCAAGTGCCTTACCAAGAGTTTCAGCAGCCAGCTTGGCATACTTCACATCGTAGTCATAGGTCTTACCGTTAGAGCTGGCGCCCAAAAGCTGAGCAACACCGCCATCCTTGGTCTTCTCAAACTCCTTCATCAGAGGTGAGCTTGCCCAAAGATAAACCTTACCCAGATAGCAGAGTGCCATATACTTGTTGACACGCAGCTGGTTACTACCGGAAGTCTGCATACCAGCGAGGGTAGCATCCCAATCAGAAGGCAAGTAGTTGTAAGCCAACTCAAGGTCCTGAGCACAACGGTCAGCGCACTCCTGGAACGACAGACGAGGAAGCTGTGGAATGTCTTCAGCATCCAAAGCCTTGTCAATATAAGGCAGACCGCCGAAGAAAGTCATCAGCTCGAAATGCCACCAAGCACGGAAGAAGTACATCTGTCCGAGCAGGAGTTCACGCTCTTCGTCAGTACCGACGAGCGAATTGATATTCTCAATACCCATATTACACTTACGGATGCAATACCAAGAAGCTTTCCACAGTGAATATTTGTGAGCCCACGAACCATCAGAACCAGAGCCGTTAATCCACTGCTGGCTATTGCTCCAGATGTTACGATAGTTACCCAAGTCTACTTGGTGATCCATGTGTGCATAACCCTCAGGGTTGTGGACAGCATCGTCACCCCAGTTCCACGAAGTACAATAGTTGACCTTCTGTACATCGGGAATACAGTCATAAATCTCCTCTATATATCCCTGGAAATTGCGGTAGTTCTTGAATGCCTCATCCTCTGCAACAATAGACTCGGGGTCTTTGTCAAGCCAGTCTGTGCAAGACGTAAGTGAAGCACCGCCTGCCAGCAGAAGCAATGAGCCGCACAAAAGGGATTTGATGTTATTATAATATTTCATAATAGTATTCGCGATTAAATGTAAAGCTTAACACCAAAGTTATAACGTCTAACAGTTGGATATGCACCACTGCCGCCACCAAAACCACCGAGGTTACCCTCACGGTCGTCAGGCATCTTGGTGATGAGGAAGAGGTTATTACCATTGAGGTAAATCTTCAGGCTTGAGAAACCGAGTTTCTTAATCCAACCCTTTGTCCAAGTATAGGCTACCTCCACGTTCTTCAGACGGAAGTAAGAACCATCATAGTAGAACTGGGTACCATCGTTGTAAGAAACCTGAGTAGCGAAACGTGGAACAACCACATCACCGTCATTGTCTACAGGATTCCACCATGTACCATTGTCATAAACGGTCAGCATCTTCTGATTGAAAGAGGTAAGACCTACGTTACGTGTTACACCTGTTACGCCATAGAACTGAGCGAACCAAGAGAAACCTTTCCACTCCCAACCGATAGTAGCATTGTAAGTGTGCTCAGGATTCATGGTGTAGCCGAACGGAACCTTATCGTTGGTCTCATCGACCTTACCATCACCATTGAAGTCAACGATGTAGTGGTCACCAATCAGCACCTGGTCATCGTCCTTCTCGCGCTCGGGCGTACTATATAATTCATCGTATGTGCGGATATAGCCGTTATCGATGAAGTCAACATTCTGACCCTGAGAATAACCCTGATTCTTACGATAAGAAGGAATCAGTTCGGGGTCGTCTTTCTTGATAATCTCATTGTGTGCATAGGTATAGTTGGCATTAGCCCAGAAACGCATACCATTCTTCAGCACCTTGTTGAAACGGATTTCAAACTCGAAACCGTGGTTCTTCATCTTACCCCGGTTAACATCAGGAGTCTTGGCAGCACCAAAGTATGAAGGTACGGTACGCTCATTACCAGAAATAAAGATGTCATAACGGTCATCGCGGAAGTAGTCGAAGCTACCAGCGAACATACCGCCCAGGAAGGCGTAGTCAAAACCGAGGTTCTTCTTCAGCACGGTAGCCCAACGAAGATCGGGAACAGCAACAGCTGCCTCCTTATAACCCTGGAAGATACTGTTAGAGTTGTTCAAAGCTACTCTGAAAGGACCAGCAGCTTCCCATCTGGTCAGGTAAGCCCAGCGTTCACCGGCGTTATCATCACCGATTTCACCGATAGATCCACGAATCTTGAACATATCAACAATTCTCTTCTCCTTCAGTTTCTTCATGAAAGGCTCCTCGGAAACCATCCAACCGGCAGCTCCTGAGCAGAAGAATGCAAAACGGTTATCGGGAGAGAACTTCTGTGAACCGTTGTATGCACCGTTGAACTCAGCGAAGTACTTACCATTATAATCATAGGTAGTACGGAACACCCAGTCCTCACGACGATTCTCCAGGTCAGCATTACCTGCAGAGATACGACGCTTCCAGTTACCCATCAGAGAAACATTATGCTTACCCAACTGGCGAGCCCAGAAGAGCTGCACGGACATTTCAGTGGCACGGCTGGTATAACTAACGCTACCAGCATTTGTGGTCCAACCGCGATCCTCATAGAAGTCGAAACCGGTTGTTGGGTCAGTTTCACACTTACTGTTCCAAATCATCTTACCATCCTCAGGAAGGATGTAAGCCTGCTTCACCTGGTGCTGGTCGGCAATACCACGGCTACCCTCATTGAACTGGTTGTCCCAAGAGATAGTACCACGGGCAACAAGACCCTTCGTGATGAAATCGAGGTTCTGCTCCAAAGCGAAGTCAGTGAAAATACGTGTAGTAGTGGTCAACTCATAACCGCAGGTTGACACACTCTGAGGAGAGTTCTCAACGTTAGAAGTCAATGGGTAGTAACCCCAAGAACCGTCAGAGAACTGAACGGGGAAGAGGTTAGGAGCCATACCGTAGGCACCGGCCCACTTCTGTGACTGGAAGAACACACCGTCATTACCATAATAATAACGTGGAGCCTTCTTCTGGGCATTAGAACCTGCCAGGTTTACCTTGAACTGTGTGGTCTTGGTAATCTGGAAGTCCAAGTTTGAACGTACATTCAAACGGTTGTATGCGTAACCGCCCTCATAACCCTGGTGGTTATCCCACATCTTGGTCATGTCACCCTCATTCTGGTAGTCGAAAGCAACGAAGTACTTCACGAACTTAGTACCACCCGAGAAGTTAATATTAGTATTATAAGATAAAGCGGTTGTCTTGAACATCTCGTCCTGCCAGTCTACGTTAGCATAGCGCTCTGCCTGGCTGTAGTCACCAAGGTAAGAACCGTCAGCAGAGAAGTTTGGTCTAACTGTTGTATCCTGATTACGGAAGAGGTTGATGAAACTCTGGGGACGATAGTATGTCCAAGAAGCCTCACCACCGATGGCCAACTCATGCTCAATGGCCTGGTTGCGGAGCATGTAACCGTCGTAAGAATCATACTTACGAGGAAGCTTTGACACAGCCTTCAATGTGGCGTTGAAACCAACATCGATACGTGCCTTACCTTCCTGACCACGCTTGGTGGTAATCAGAATTACACCGTTAGCACCTTCCACACCATAAACGGCGGTAGCAGAGGCGTCCTTCAATACAGAAACGGTAGCAACTGAGGTAATGTCCACAGACTTAATCTCACGCTTTACACCATCCACCAGAATCAGTGGTTGGGCATCCTGGTTCCAAGCAGCGGCACCACGGATATAAATGGCAGGATCCTCCTCACCGGGCTGACCGGTAGAAGCGATGGTAGCAACACCAGGAAGGTTACCAGTGAGGGCAGCACCCACACTACCGATACCAGCGGCGCGTTCAAGTACCTCACCAGTGGTCTGGGTGATAGCACCAACCACTGAGGCTTTCTTCTGCTGACCGTAACCTACGACAACAACTTCCTCCAGATGGGTGTCGTCCTGCAATGTTACTTTCAGCGTGCGCTGCTTACCGATCTTGATTTCCTTTGTAGTCATACCCACATAGGAAATTTGCAGCACAGACGACTCAGAAGGTACATTCAGCTGGAAGTTACCATCGAAATCAGTCACCGTACCCAGTGAAGCATTTCCCTTCACCTTAATCGTGGCTCCTATCAAAGGATCCGCTGTACCGTCAGTGACTGTACCTTTCACTGTAATGCCGTTCTGAGCCTGAATAGCCGTACAGAACGCCATCGACATGAGAATCGTCGAAACAGTTTGTCTGATCAATTGTTTTAGATTCTTCATTTTGACAGATTTTAATTCATGTTTTTTTTGTTGTTATTTTGTTAGTTAGTTGAACTCGCTAATAGTTTCGGTTGCAAAAGTACAAATAATATTCATATTATGCATTCTCCTGCTGTATCACAAACTTTATATTTTGTAACACATATTAACCAAACCCCCAAAATAAGGGGCTAAACTTTATTTTTTGTTACATTTGTTTGGTAATTTGAGCGAAAAGCCATATCTTTGCAGCGTATTTGTAACACGAAACAAACTATAACCTATGATAAGAAAAGTTCTATTCGGCATACTGTGCCTGATGAACGGCCTTGCTGCTAATGCCCAAATGGGAAAACTCTTCGACGCTGACAAGCAGATGTCGAGCAGCTTCACCACACAAATTTATCTGGATAAAGACGGTTTTATCTGGGTGACCACCCGTAACGGACTGAACCGATACGACGGCTACCAGTTCCGTATATATAAAAAGGAGAGACGACAGGAGCTGGGTATGGCCAGCAACTATCTCAACTGCATGACGCAGGACCATAATGGTCGTTTCTTCATCGGTATGTATGGTGCCCTGCAGATTTTCGACGGCCAGCGCTTTCGTACCGTAGACACCTACGACCTTCAGGGCAGGAAGGTTCCCTGCTACATCACCTGTCTGTTGGAGCGGCAGAACGGCGAGATGCTCGTTGGCACCTCCGGCCACGGTCTGCTCAAGATGAAAGGACACCGTGAGGCCTACCAGATGAAAGATGTCTTTGAACACCTGAACAGCGTGCACCGCATGATGGAAGACCGCCGACAGCATGTATGGCTGGCCACTGAGACACAGGGCCTGTGGCGCTGGGACGGCAAGACCATCAAGAAGTACTTCCAGGAAGACGGACTGCGCAACAACGTCCTCGATGTCTGCGAGGGCGACAACGGCAGAGTGTATATCGCCACCGCCAACCACGGCCTGTTCCGTCTGGACGGCGACACGCCCATACATATTGATGTAACGGGCAACCGCCATATCTCCGTACTCTATTTCAATCGTCGTGGACACCTCATGCTGGGATATGACGGTATGGGACTGGGGATCTACAACCCACAGAACGGGCGACTGGTAGATAACCCCTACTATAGTCGCGAGGTGGATCTGAGCACGGCGAAGGTGTACTCCATCTGCGAGGACCAGAACAGCAACGTCTGGCTGGGTTTGTTGCAGAAAGGTATCTTCATGCAACCCGGCCACACCATGGGCTTTGGCTATATGGGTCCGAAGCTGGGAGCACGGAATGTGCTGGGAACAGCCTGTATAACCAGCGTGACTGGCGACTCCCAGGGCTGGCGCTGGACAGGTACCGACCGCGACGGCTTGTACCTGCAGGATGACAAATACCAGGTGGTGAAGCATTTCAAGGAGAATTTCCCAGCCACCATCCTTGGCAGTTGCGAAGACAACAAGGGAAACATCTGGATAGGCAGCTTCAAGGAAGGCTGCGGATGGATTGACCGCAAGACAATGACCTACCACCCCTATCCACTGCCTCAGGGTGCTGACATCAGCATCTTCGACGTCATCTGCGACAGACAAGGACACATCTGGTTGGCCAGCATGGGTTACGGCGTGCTACGTCTCAATCCGGAGACGGGCGAGGTCAAGGCCTATGTCCAGCACGGCAAGGCTCAGGAAGACCGTAAGGTCAACAGCATCGTCAACGACTACATCTCACAACTCGCCCTCTCGCCCGACGGTAAGCGCATCTATGTCGCCACAACCATGGGTGTCTGTGCACTGGATATTGAGACAGAGAACTGGGTCAGCACTTTCGGCGAGAATTGTCTGAACTACGGCACGGCAGTACGTATCGCCCGTGAGTTCAACGGGGTATTATATATCGGTACGAACGACGGACTGATCTGCTACGACCTGGAACAGCACAAAATAAAGCGACTGGCCATCGAGAGTGGACTGGCCGACAATGGCATCGCCTCCATCGAGCAGGACAAGGCAGGACGTCTCTGGATAGGTACCGACCACGGCCTGTGCTGTCTGAATCCGAAGACGGGCAAGACCAACAACTTCTTCGTTGACAATGGTCTGCAGTCGAACGAGTTCAGCGACGGTGCTTCATGGGCCTCTCCTACCGGATACCTCGTCTTTGCCGGACTGGGCGGCGTGACATGGTTCAACCCCGCCGACGTGCGTGAACGGGCCTGGAAAGCAGATGTGAAGCTGACAGGCTTCTCAGTGAACGGTGAACCCGTCAGTCGCGGCACGATGTCTGGAGCCTGGCAGGTTACGGACACTACGGTCATCGCTTCGAACCGCTTCGTACTCAGCAGCAGCGACAACACCTTTGCCGTACAGCTGTCAACGCTGACCTACGACAACCCGGAGCATATCGTCTATTGCTACCGCATCAACAGCGAGGACTGGGTGCGCATGCCACCGGGTGTCAATGAGATTACGTTCAGCCATATGCAGCCAGGCAGCTATAGCTTCTGCGTGGTGGCCGAACAGAACGGCATCCCTACCCCAGAGCGCTGTTTCGAGGTGATTATCCATGCACCATGGTACCGCACATCCCTCGCGTACATTATATATATAATGATATTAGTGGTGCTCTTCCTGCAATACCGACAGCACCGCCACCGCAAGGAACAGGACAACCTGCGCCTGCAGGAGCATATCCATGCCGAGGAGATGGCTGATGCCAAACTGAAGTTCTTCATGAATATCAGTCATGAAATCAGGACGCCTATGACGCTTATCGTTACACCGTTGCAGTCGCTTATCAAACAGGACAGCGACGCGCATCGACGAGGCGTCTACGAGACCATCCGCCGCAATGCGGAGCGTATTCTGGGCCTCATCAACCAGATGATGGATTTGCGAAAGATTGACAAGGGACAGATGCAGATGCGCATGCGCGAGACCAATCTGGTGACGTTCATCGGCGACATCTACGAACTCTTTGCCCAACAGGCCAAGAACAAGAACATCCAGTTCCACTTTGACTATGACGAAGACATCATCATGGCATGGATAGACCGTGGCAATTTCGACAAGATTATCATCAACATCCTGTCGAACGCGTTCAAATTCACGCCGACAGGTGGCGAGATACGTATAAGTCTGAAAACCAATGGCTTTGAGGCCACCATCAATATCTTCGACAACGGCGAGAAGATTCCTGAAGACAAGCTGGAACGCATCTTCGAACGCTTCTACCAGTCGCCATCGAGTGCCAACGACCGCAACGTTGGAACAGGCATCGGACTGGACCTGACACGCTCGCTGGTAGAACTGCACCACGGCAGCATCGAGGCGCACAACAATACCGACGGACCTGGCTGTGAGTTCACAGTGACGATACCGTTGGGCAAGGATCACCTGTCACCAGAGGAAATCGTGGAGGATGTCGCTGAAGAAGAAGAGACCGAAGAGCACATCATCACAGAGGAGCCGGAAGAGGAGGAGGTTACTCCAACTGTGGATCTTCCAAAGGTGGGCAAACGCCAGAAAATCGTTGTCGTTGAGGATGATAGCGAGATTCGAGGCTACCTGACGGAGGCACTTTCCGCAGACTACGACATCACAGGTTGCGAGAACGGCAAGGAGGGTCTGGCAGCTGTGCTGAAAGTGATGCCAGACCTGGTGATTACGGATGTCATGATGCCGGAGATGGATGGTACCACGCTGTGTTCGAAGATCAAGGCCAACAACGTCACCAACCACATACCTGTCATCCTCCTGACCGCCAAGAGTCGCGAGGAAGACCAGCTGGAAGGCTTGGAGACGGGTGCCGACGCCTATATTGTGAAGCCTTTCAACATGGACATCCTGCGTCGCACCATCGTCAACCTCATCCACTCGCACCAGACGCTACAGCTGAAGTTCGGACGCAACGACCAGTTAGAAGAACAGCTGGATGACATCAAGATGAAGTCACCTGACGAAAAGTTGCTGGAGCGCGTCATGCAATCCATCAACCACAACCTGAGCAATGCTGAACTGAGTGTCGACAAGATAGCCGACGAGGTGGGTATCAGTCGTGTGCACCTGCATCGTAAGATGAAGGAGCTGACTGGACAGACGCCCCACGACTTCATCCGTAACATCCGCATGAAGAAGGCCGCTTCCCTACTCGCCTCCGGCGATATGAGCGTCTCAGAGGTGATGTATGCCTGTGGTTTCAGCAACGCGGCGTCGTTCTCTACCGTCTTCAAGAAGATGTACGGCTTGTCACCACGCGAGTATATGAACGAGCACCAGACAGGGGACTATTAATTTTAGTTTCGCATGTTTCACAAGCTCAACTATTAGAGGTGAGGGGTGAGAGGTGAGAGATTACTTCTTGGACTTTTCTTTCTCAGCCTGTTTACGGAAGCTATTGAGCTTCTCGCCATAGCAGAGGTCACCACAGTCGCCGAAGCCTGGAACAATGTATTTTTGCTCGTTCATACCCTGGTCGATGGCAGCACACCAGATGGTGCTTTCTTCTGGCAGCGCCTGCTTGACGACCTCGATACCCTCGGGAGCAGCAATGACGCAGCAAACATGGATTTTCTTGGGCTTGCCGGACTGCATCAGACTCTCAATGGCAGCAGCCAGCGAGCCACCCGTCGCCAGCATGGGGTCAACAATGATAAGTGTCTTATTCTTAGCACTTTGAGCAGCGATATACTCCGTATGGATGCCCACCTCTGTATGTTCACGGTTGATATACATGCGGAAGGCCGAGACAAAGCCATTATCGACATTGTCAAACATCTCCAGAAAACCCTCGTGGAAAGGCAGTCCGGCACGCAAAACAGTTGCCAGCACGATGTCCTCCTGCTTGGTCAGAGGAATATCAAGGGTACCCAGCGGGGTCGTCACGGTCTTGGGCTTGTAAGTCAGCGTTTTCGACAGTTCGTAGGCCATCAGCTGACCGATACGCTTGATGTTATTACGGAACAGCAGACGGTTCTGCTGGTACTTCTTGTCGCGCAACTCCGCCATATAGTGGTTCATCACGCTGTTCTGCTCTGAGAAATTGATTACTTGCATAAGATTACAGTTTTTATGATGCTGCAAAGATAAGCATTAAAAATGGAAATGTAATACAGAGTTGGCAAAAATGTAAGCCAAACACCAATTTTACAATACTTTAACGCAAAAAGAAGGAGAAAAGTGCAAAAAACTCTTAACTCTTAACTCTTAACTCTCAACTTTTTCTTACCTTTGCACCGCAAAGTAAAATAGGTAATAGTAAAATTCACTCAATAAATTAGTTAAAACAATTATGGCAAAGTTAGATTTAACTCAGTATGGCATCACTGGTTCAAAGGTGATTGCACACAATCCATCGTATGAGTTCCTCTTCGAGGAGGAGACAAAGGCTGGTCTGACTGGTTTCGACAAGGGTCAGAACACCGAGCTGAACGCTGTAAACGTAATGACAGGTATCTATACCGGCCGTTCACCTAAGGACAAGTACATCGTGAAGGATGCACAGAGCCAGGACAAGGTATGGTGGACTTCTGAGGAATATAAGAACGACAACCACCCCATGAGCGAGGAGGTTTGGAAGACCGTTAAGGAGATTGCCATCAAGGAGCTCTGCAACAAGGATCTGTATGTTGTTGACGCTTTCTGCGGTGCCAACGAGGCTACCCGTCTTCGCGTTCGTTTCATTGTAGAGGTTGCTTGGCAGGCTCACTTCGTCAAGAACATGTTCATCCAGCCCACCGCTGAGGAGTTGGAGAGCTTCGAGCCTAACTTCGTGATTTACAACGCTTCTAAGGCAAAGGTTGAGAACTACAAGGAGCTGGGTCTGAACTCAGAGACTTGCGTAGCCTTCAACACTACTTCTCGTGAGCAGTGCATC
>Ga0256407_10009812_pt1 | contig 13597 bp, 11 predicted proteins | sample RumenRJG_04DNA_FD_193489 | JGI IMG/M metagenome (GOLD analysis project Ga0256407, IMG submission 193489) | Bovine rumen microbial communities from Lethbridge, Alberta, Canada - RJG_04 | ecosystem: Host-associated > Mammals > Digestive system > Stomach > Rumen | place: Canada: Alberta... | reverse complement strand
GCAGGGATATCCATTCTTTCGAGTTTTGAACAGCCAACGAATGCACCTCTGTCGATACCTGTAACTGCGTCAGGAATGTTTATCTCGGTAAGTGACGAGCAGTCCATGAAAGCGCCCTCGCCTATGAGCGTTACAGATTCGGGGAGAGTTACAGATGTTACATCGAACTTAGCCTCGAAAGCATAGAAGCCTATCTCTGTGACAGGGAGTCCATTGAACTCTTCAGGAACAGTGACATCTGTAGATGTTCCGATATATTTAGTAACAACAGCCGAACCGTCGCGCAGTTCAAACTCAAACTGGTCATTTCCCTGAGTAGCAGGCTGAGTTTCAGCCATAGCAGTTTCAGCGGAAGTAGTCACAGCAGGGGCAGTCGAAGAGACTGAGTTATCAGCCTTCGGCGCAACTGTTCCGCAGCCTGCGGCAGCGGCTGTCAGTGAAAGTATCAGCGGTAACAATGCAATCTTCTTCATTATGTTATCTCCGTTATTTGCAAACTGTATGTTGTTTGTGTGAAAATATTCTGAGTACTCTTGCAAGGGACAGAGTCCCCTGCCGCTCAAACGTTTGAAAATCAGCCCTTTGCTCTGACTTTTGCACGCTGAGAGTTGCTGAGGATACGCTTGCGGATACGCAGGCTCTCAGGTGTTACCTCAAGAAGCTCATCATCAGCGAGGAACTCAAGGCAGTCCTCAAGGCTGAGGATACGGTGAGGAACGAGACGGAGAGCATCATCGCTTCCGCTTGCACGGGTATTGGTAAGGTGCTTCTTTTTGCAGACGTTAACAACGAGGTCTTCGGTCTTTGGAGAAGCTCCTACAACCATTCCCTCGTATACAGGGGTACCTGCGGGGATAAAGAGCTGACCGCGCTCCTGAGCGTTGAACAGACCGTATGTAACAGCCTCACCTGTCTCAAACGAAACGAGTGAACCTGTCTTTCTGCGCTCGATATCGCCCTTGTAAGGCTCGTATCCGTCGAATACGTGGCTCATGATACCCTCGCCCTTTGTGTCGGTGAGGAACTCGCTCTTGTAGCCGAAAAGTCCTCTTGCAGGAACGAGGAACTCGATACGCATACGGCTTCCCTGCGGATGCATAGCAACGAGTTCAGCCTTACGGCTTCCCATTTTTTCCATAACAGAGCCAACGCAGTCCTCGGGAACGTCAATAACGAGGCGCTCGATAGGTTCAAGCTTCTGACCGGTAGTCTCGTCCTGCTTATAGAGAACGTGAGGAGTTGAAACAGCAAGCTCATAGCCTTCACGTCTCATATTCTCGATGAGGATAGAGAGGTGCATCTCACCTCTTCCGGCAACGCGGAATGAGTCGGTAGAATCAGTCTCTTCAACGCGGAGCGAAACGTCCTTGAGGAGTTCGCGGAAGAGTCTCTCACGGAGCTGACGGGAAGTAACGAATTTACCCTCACGGCCTGCGAACGGGCTGTCATTAACAGAGAAAGTCATCTCAACTGTCGGCTCGCTTATCTTAACAAAAGGAAGCGGCTCGGGAGTATCAGTAGCGCAGATAGTATCGCCGATAGTGATACCCTCAATACCCGATACCCATACGATATCGCCGACAGTAGCCTCCTGAACAGGAACACGGTTAAGGCCCTGAATCTGGAGAAGTGAAACTATCTTAGAGTTGTAATTCTTCTTTGAACCGGTATAATCGCAGACTGTCACCTGCTGATTCACCTTTATATTACCGCGGACGATACGTCCGATACCGATACGACCAACGTACTCATTATAGTCAATAGAGGAAATGAGCATCTGGAGCGGCCCCTCTTCGTCGCCCTTAGGCGGCTCGATGTAGTCAATAATAGTGTCGAAAAGGGGCTTGAGGTCAGTACCTGCTTCATACTGGCTGAGAGAAGCAGTACCGCTTCTGCCGGAGCAGAAAAGGATAGGCGACTCAAGCTGTTCATCGTTAGCATCGAGGTCGAGGAGAAGTTCGAGAACCTCGTCACCTATCTCGTCGAGGCGAGCGTCGGGACGGTCAATCTTGTTAACTACAACGATAATCTTGTGACCCATTTCAAGAGCCTTTGAAAGGACGAAACGAGTCTGAGGCATAGGACCTTCTGCCGCATCAACGAGAAGGAGAACGCCGTCAACCATTTCGAGAACGCGCTCAACCTCGCCGCCGAAGTCAGCGTGTCCGGGGGTGTCGATGATGTTTATCTTAATGTCATTGTACATAACAGAGGTATTCTTAGCAAGGATAGTGATACCTCTTTCGCGCTCGATGTCGTTCGAGTCCATAACTCGCTCAGCAACAGCCTGATTTTCGCGGAAAACTCCGCCCTGCTTGAGCATTTCGTCAACGAGGGTAGTTTTACCGTGGTCAACGTGGGCGATGATAGCGATGTTTCTCAAATCGTTTCTAATCATATTTATCTCTCCTATTTATAATAGCCGTCAGCCGAGTGCATCCGGCAATTTACAACTTATATCTTTCCTGTTTTTGAATGAAGCAGAGTCTGCAATTCAAGAGGTGAGCCTTCAACGAACTCATTATCTCTGAAAACGTAGAATCTGTAGTTATCGCAGACAATGATGAACCAGCCATCACTGTGTTTTACGCTTGTAACAGACGAATAAATATTAGTGACAGTTTCGTTGATTCTGGAGCCGATATTTTCGGCTGTAAAAGAATCCTCACCGAAGGTAAGGGTTTCGACCGTATCGTTACACAGTTTCTGAGAGTTATTGAACAATTTTTTCGGCATATAGCAGACTCTCACTAAAAGGACGACGAAGCCGGCCATCAGCACCAAAGTAATCAATATATACAGCAGACCCTTTCCGGTCATAATGAATGCCAATAAGCTGATTGCGAGCTGGAACAATTCAAACAGCAGAAAAAGGATATTGGAAACAATGTAACCTTTTGAGCGTTTCTTGCTCCACCAATATTTTTTCCAGCTATCCAAGGTAGGCCGTGTTTTAACTACAAGCATAGTTACCTCCCCTACATTTATTGCACAAAGACGTAGTATTTCGTGCAAAAGCTCTTTTTTTCATGGCATAAAAAAGCCCTTGCATGGACAATGTCGCCATTTGCAAGGTCACTTCAAAAAAACAGCCCCGAAAGTTTCGGGGCTTTGGTGGGAGAGGGTGGATTCGGACCACCGAAGCTGAAAAGCAACAGATTTACAGTCTGCCCCCTTTGGCCACTCGGGAACTCTCCCATAAAGATTCAAAAAATTTACCGGAGCTATCCGGTAAAAAATGGAGCTGGTGGACGGACTCGAACCCCCGACCTGCTGATTACAAATCAGCTGCTCTACCAACTGAGCTACACCAGCTTAACTGACTTAATTATTATACCACAAACCTTTTCGTTTGTCAAGCCTTTTTTTGAAATTTTTCAAAAAAATTTTTTGCTGTTTTGAATCATGCCGATTGATAGTACAGTATGTACATCTGCTCGGCGTGGTCGAGGCGACAGGACTCGAACCTGCGGCATCTTGGTCCCAAACCAAGCACTCTACCAAACTGAGCTACGCCTCGGAAATAATCTCTCGCGACAGCTTTTATATTATAGCAAAGATACGTTTCAATGTCAAGCATTTTTCGACAATTTGTATATGTGCACATAATTCAACATATAGTTTTGTGCAAAAGTAAAGAGGAGCATTTAAACTCCTCTTTCAAATCATCTTATTTTTTGAAATTATCGACAATATCTTCAGCAGCGTCCTTGACATCATCAGCAATATCCTCAGCAGCGTCCTTAACGTCATCTATGACATCTTCTGCCTTATCAGCAGCATCATCAGCGAGGTCCTTTACAGCAGAGTCGTCGTTGATCTCGAAATCAATGCTCTCGTCTGTATCATAAGGATCGGGATAATCATAAATATCATCGTCGTAATCGGGCTGAGAGTCCTTACCCTTTAAGAGCTTAACAGCAGCATAACCAGCAGCAATAGCAGCGCCTGTAACAAGAACACCAACTAAAATCTTATTCATTTTTACTCCTCTTTTCTTCGCAAGTTAGATATTGCTACCGAACCGCTTGCGACCAGTTCAGATAAGCTACATATATTATAACATACTTTTTCTGAAAATTCAACTACCTACATATTATTTGTTAAAAACATCAAAATTGAAAGGGCAGTTATTGGTGCTGTTTCACAACGTAGTATACGATTTCCAAGCCACACCCTTTTCACGTTTTCAGAGTTTGCCATATCTACCTCTTCAGCATCGAAACCGCCCTCGCTGCCGACAACGAGTCCGACCGAACGGACATCTGAAAAGTCGATGTCAGAAAATGCGCACCCACCCTTTTCCTCATATAAAAGAGCGGTAACATCGAGTTTTTCCATCATATCAACAGCATTTTTCCAGCTTACAATAGGCAAAACTTCGGGAATTATCCCTCTGCCCGACTGCTTTGCCGCTTCCTCGGCGATTTTATTGAGCCGGACAAGTTTTTTTGCAAAGTCCTTCTCGTCAGGGCGTGAAATACACCTTCTCGTCAGGACCGGTACAACGCGCGAAACTCCAAGTTCCACGCTTTTCTGAATGATAAATTCGAGCTTGTCAAGCTTAGGAACAGCCTGAAACAGCGTGACCTCTATGTCGGGTTCAGCCGCACACCTGACCTTTTCAACGAGGTCAAGGTAGACCGTATCCTCCGTTATACGCGATATTTCGCAGTTATAGTCGATACCGCAGCAGCAGACTGTAAGCGGTTCTCCGGGTCTCATTCTGAGTGAGCGTCCGACGTGATGCGCATCGCTTCCTGTGAGGGTGATATTCCCCTCATCTATTTCATTAGTAAAAAATCTTGGCATAATTCACCTTCCTGTATATTGCGCGGGTTCATCTGCGCACGCAGTCATACTCTTTTCACATATTATACCACGTTCCTTCCGACAATGCAACTGCCGGGTTTGGGCGCAATGTACAAATCATGCGATATGCTTTTTACATTTATTACAAATTTATTTGCCAAACGCATTTGTACACAGTTTGTTAACATTTATCTGTTAAAGTATGATATAATTGTATTTGTATACGCGCGATATTTTGGTTAAACATAATATCCGGTATACTATTATAGTATGAGAGGGAACTAAAAATGAAAAAACAAAAACTTGTACGCAGGCTGACATCAGGTCTGACCGCTTTTGCGGCAGCTCTTTCCTGCGCATCATCGGCGCTTTTTGCACCGCAGGCAACAGTTTTCAAGGCTAACGCTGCCGACGATACCGACAATTACGCAAAGCTGCTTCAGTACTCCATGTATCTCTATGACGGAAATATGTGCGGCGGCGAGGTTGAAAAGAAGAGCGGATTCTCATGGCGCGGCAACTGCCATGTTGACGACGCTGTCCCGGGCGGATTCCACGACTGCGGTGACCACGTAAAATTCGGCATAACTGCCGGATATTCGGGCACTACGCTCGGCTGGGCATACTACGAATACAAGGAAGTTTTCGATGAACTCGGACAGACCGGTCACCTCAAACTTCTTACCGACCACTTCTGCAAGTATTTCAAGGACTCAACCACACTCAGCGGAGACAAAGTAACTGAGCTGGTTTATCAGATAGGCGACGGCAACGCCGACCACAACACCTACTGGGGACCTCCTGAGAAACAGGACAGTTCATCACGTAAGGTCTTCAAGACCTCCAACGGTGCGAGTGACGTTGCAGCCGAGTACGCAGCTGCACTCGCAGTAAACTACCTCAACTTCGGCAACGAAGAGGACCTCAAGTACGCAAAGGCACTTTACGATTTCGCACAGAACTCCAATTCCTGCGCAACTGAGGGTGTATCACCCTTTTACGAGTCAGCCGGCTGCGATGACGACAAGGCATTTGCCGCAGGTTTCCTTTACCTTGCAACCAAGGAAGAAAAGTACAATACTGCACTCAAAAGCTTCGCAGGCAATGCAAGCAACAATCCTAACTGGGACTACTGCTGGGACAAGGTATCAATCGGTGCTTCAATCCTCAACGGCGAGATAAACGGCGATTTCTCAATTGCTTCCAACTACGCCAAGCAGAAGTACACGCAGAAGGATAAGTGGTACTGCCTCAACAGCTGGGGCGCTGCAAGATATAACACCGCTGCACAGTTCACAGGACTGCTTCTCAGCAAGTACAAGCAGGGCGACTACAACGAGTGGGCACAGTCGCAGATGAACATGATACTCGGCGAGAACCCCAAGAATGTCTGCGTAGTAGTCGGTTTCAACGCACAGTCTGCAAAATACCCACACCACGAGGCTGCTTCCGGACTCAGCGGCTGGGACGAGTACAACAGTGCCGGTACTACATTCGGACCTAAAGGCGGACATATCCTCACAGGCGCTCTCGAAGGCGGTTTCCAGGACCAGAATTTCCAGTTCAAGGACGAACTCAACGATATCACATCTTCCGAGGTAGGTATCGACTATAACGCAACTCTTGTTGCTGCTGCTGCCGGACTTTACGACGTTTACAAAACCGGCAAGGTTGACGCAACTCCAAACGGTGTAGACAGGGCTATCCAGTACGATAATCCTGTTCAGCAGACAACAGCTACCACAACTGCTACAACTACCGAGTCTACGACAACAACCACCACTACAGTTACCAACCGCGCAAAGGCTATAGTAAATGTAGACATCGTTGACAAGGAAACAGGCAAGAATATCCCCGGTGTTGAATACCAGATAACAGGCTACGGCGACTGGGGCGCACACTTCGGAACAGAAAATTACGTTTCAAGCGACAAGACTGACGTCCTCGATGTTAACTGGCACGACTCATCTGAGGAGGATTTCAAGCGTGCTAAATACTGGGAACTCAATCTCAGAGATATTCCCGCCGGTTATAAGATGCCATCACAGACAAACATAAAATTCAGCATAGAAAACGGAACTGCTGATGTCAAGGTAGAGCTTACTTCCGACGGTCAGGAGATAAAGTACGGCGATGCCAACCTCGACGGAAACGTTACCGTAGCCGATGCAGTTGCAATTCTCCAGTACATCGGCAACAAAGACAAGTACTCACTCGACGAAAAGGCAAAGCGCAACGCTGACTGTGCATATCCCGGCGACGGAATCACAGGTACAGACGCTCTTACAATTCAGAAGATTGATGCAGGACTTCTCAAAGAGAGTGACCTTCCGATTCTTCCGGTCGTAGGTTAACAAGTAATAATTATACTGCAAATCGTACAAAAATCAAACAATAAATTTGTTACCGGTGTACAAGTATTAAGCTGTGCACCGGTAATTTATTGCTTTTTAAGCAGCAATATTATTCAGAAATATTTTGTTTCAGAAATAATTTATTCATAGAATCCAGTAATATCATCGTGAAAATATACAACTTGGAATGATTATTTATAGTAAATACATAGAAAATCAAAAATCAGCCGATTCTGTAATATTATTGTAACCATTTTGTATTTAGTCTGTAACTACTTATCTGAAAAAATATGTATAATAGATGTTATGGCATATTATAGGCGAAACTCTCGATTATTTAGAAAGAAGTGTGATAGTATGCATAAAAGTTTCAAAAAGCTTACATCTATGATCGTAGGCAGCGTACTGGCTGCTGCTTCCGCAGCAAGCTCATTCTCAGCAGTTGCTCCCTCTCTCAATGCAAATGCTGCAGATAACGACAACTACGCAAGACTCCTTCAGTATTCCCTCTATTTTTACGACGCAAATATGTGCGGCGACACCTCAAAAGGCGGCATGAGCTGGAGAAGCAACTGCCATATGGATGACGAAGTTCCAGGCGGTTTCCACGATGCCGGTGACCACGCTATGTTCGGTCTTCCTCAGGGTTACACAGCTTCTACCCTCGGCTGGGCATATCACGAATTCCCCGACGCTTTCACAGCTACCGGTCAGGACGCTCACCTCAAGGTTATAACTGACCACTTCTGCGATTTCTTCAAGAGATCCACAAAGCTCAGCGGCGGCAACGTTACCAATTTCCTCTATCAGAAGGGTGACGGTAACGAAGACCACGGCTACTGGGGACCTCCTGAGAAGCAGGGCAGCAGAAAGATGTTCTGGACAAGCAACGGTGCAAGCGATATCGCTGCTGAGTATTCAGCTGCTCTCGCTGCTAACTATGTAAACTTCGGCAACAAGGACGACCTTACATATGCCGAGGCTCTTTACAAGTTCTCAAAGCAGAACAACAGAGTAACTGACGAAGGCCCTAAGGGATTCTACAATTCAAACGGCCCTGCTGATGAACAGGCATGGGCAGCTGGCTGGCTCTACCTCGCAACTAATAACCAGAGCTACCTCAATGACCTCAAGGGCAACCTCCCCAAGGTTGGCTGGGTACACGGCTGGAACGATACTCACCTCGGTGCTAACTGCCTCTACGGCGAGATCACAGGTGACTGGAGCGGTGCTAACGGCTACATCTCAGGAAAAGCAACCGGCAACGGCTATATGTTCCTCGATAAGTGGGGCAGTGCAAGAATCAACTGCTCAATGCAGATGACATCTCTTATCGCTACAGCTCACAAGGCTGGCGACTATAAGGCATGGGCTAAGGGTCAGATGAACTATATTCTCGGCCAGAACCCTGCAAATACCTGCTATGTAACAGGCTTTGCAAGCAACAGTGCAAAGAACGCTCACCACAGAGCTGCTTCAGGCTACACAGGCTATGATCAGTTCAACATGAACGGCTGGAATCCGGACGGCGATCACATGAGTCCCTTCTGTGCTTACGGTCCTAACGCTCATCCGCTCATCGGTGCACTCGTTGGCGGTCCCTGCGATGCAGGCGGTTCATACCACGATAACATGGCTGACTACATCTGTAACGAGGTCGCTATCGACTATAACGCAGGTCTCGTAGGTGCAGCAGCTGGTCTCTACCATTTCTATAAGACCGGTTCTATCGACAAGAACATCAACGGCGTTTCAAAGATCTACAGCGGCGGTAACTCACAGCCTCCGCAGCAGACTACTACACAGACTACTCAGCAGACAACTACACAGAAGACACAGACTCCTCAGCAGACAACAACTACAACTCCTTCAATTCCTGAAATCAAGGACGGCGAGTACGTTGTAAAGACTAACAAGGAGATCGATTACTCCAAGCTTCCTGAAAACGACAAGATGATCGGCTTCTCATGGAAGGACTTCGGTATCAAGAGCGGCGAGTATGCTACAAAGATCGAGTTCAACCTTTCTTCAAGCAAGAACCTCGGTACTTGGGTAGGTGCATTCGGTTCATCTACAACAGTTGCTCCTGACTACTGGACAATGTCTGACGAGTTCAATAAGTCTCTCAGCGGCAACAGTGCAACTGTTACATGGGAGCCTTCAGCTTCTGACGCTAAGACTTTCGCATACTCAAACGGCGAACTCAAGTTCGGTGTTTGGTGGATCGACTGCGGTCAGTTCACGATCGACTCTATCAAGGTTTACACAGCTGCTGGTTCATCTGAGCCTGTAACAACAACTACAAAGGCAACAACTACTACAAGAGCTACTACTACAACCACAACTACAAGACCTACCACAACAACTACAAAGGCTACTACAACATCTTCTGTAGCAAAGGCTACACGCTACGGCGACGTTAACGGCGACGGTTTAGTTACTGCTGCAGACGCAGTTACTATCCTCCAGTACATCGGTAATAAGGATAAGTACTCACTTTCCGAAACTGCAAAGGCTAATGCTGATGTTTCCGGAAACGACGGTATCACACCTAACGACGCACTCACAATTCTCAGAGTTGACGCTGGCGACATAAAGCTTTCCGATCTTCCTATTAATAAATAAGATCACACATTTAAAGGCTCTCCTTTTGGAGTGCTTCCCTTAGCGGAATTTGTGGGCTACCGAGCCGTAAATTTACGGTACATATTCGGTATCCTGCGAAACCGCCAAAGGGGGCTCTCCTTGGAGAGCCTTTTTATGTAATTTTTATCGGATATTTGCGCACTTCTTACTATTCTAATCAAAAATTGCGCTCTTTAATAGGCAATTATTGACACAGACAAGATTATATGATACAATAAGACCATAATATTATATATGTATTACGCAATATATGGCGAATACATGAAGGGATGATCTACAATGAATAATGCACACATCAAACTGACTGCGGCTGTACTCACAGCAGCTATGACCCTCTCATCGCTGCCAACTGTACTGCCAACCGCTGTTGCCGCTGACGAGGCAGGCAAGGTTATCGTCTCCACTGATTTCGAGGACGGCGAGTCCCTTGGTTTCTCAAACCGCGGCGGAGACGATACTACTGAAATATCAGTAGTTGACGAACCCAACAGCAGCAGCAACAAGGTTCTCCTCGCAAGCGGAAGAACTGAATCATGGAATGGACCTGCATTCCAGCTTGATAAGGTCTGCGAGCCTTATACCGAGTATTACGTAAACTTCCGTTTCAAAGGAAGATACTACACTCAGGCTACTGTAAGCTTCCAGTTCGATAACGGTGACGGAAAGACAGAGTACAAAAATCTCAAGCAGAATCTTCAGGCAAGCGACTGGGTCGAGGTAAAAAATCTCAAGGTAAGCTTCACAGACGAGATGAAAAACGTTTTCGTTTACCTCGAAGGCGGTAAGGACGACTTCTTCATCGACGACTTCTCAATCACAGAAGTTCCCGCTGTTGAGATAGAGGACGATCTCCCCTCCCTCAGCGCTATCTACTCGCCTTACTTCAAATTCGGCACAGCTATCACAGCTGATAACCTCTCGTCCAAGCCGTTTATGAACCTCGTTGGAAAGCACTTCAACGGAAGTATGACAGTCGGCAACGAAATGAAGCCTGATTCAGTCCTCGACCACGATGCTTGCGTTAAGTACGCTGAGGAAAACGGCGACGACACAGTTCCGCAGATATCTTTCTCAAAGGCTAAGGGAATCCTTAACTACTGCCAGAAGAACGATATCCCCGTTCGTGTTCATACACTTGTTTGGCACAGTCAGACTCCTGACTGGTTCTTCAAGGAAAACTACGACCCGTCCGGCGAGTGGGTATCCAAGGAGAAGATGCTCAAACGTATGGAGAACTATATAAAGATCTACTTTGAAACTCTTACTGATCTCTACCCCGATGTTGACTTCTATGCGTGCGACGTTGTAAACGAAGCATGGACAAATGACGGTAAACCCCGTGACCCCGGTGAACAGGGTCAGAGCGGTTCAGAAAAGTCGGCATGGGTAAAGGTATTCGGTGATAATTCGTTCATTGAGCCTGCATTCACATATGCAAGAAAGTACGCACCTAAGGGCTGTAAACTCTACTATAACGACTTCAACGAGTACATGGACAAGAAGGACAAAATTGTTGAAATGGCTGAAGACCTCAAGGCTAAGGGACTCATCGACGGTATCGGTATGCAGTCTCACCTCGACTGCCGTGAAACAGCTCAGGCTGCATTCCCGTCTGTACAGATGTATGAGAAGGCACTTGATATGTTCTGCAACACTGGTCTTGACGTTCAGGTAACTGAGCTTGACGTTACTGTACCCGATATGTCCGGCGACAAGTACTTCGACTGGCAGGGAGAGTACTACAGAGGCATCATGGACGCTATCATGAGGCATAAAGACAACGTTTCTGCTGTAGTTGTATGGGGTGTTACTGATGAACTCAGCTGGCGTGTAAAGCAGTCTCCACTTCTTTTCACAGGTGATTATAAGGCAAAGCCTGCTTTCTACAGTCTTACAAAGGGTATGGACGTGCCTCAGATAGTTACTACTTCAACGACCACTTCAGCTACAACAACACAGTCCACAACTACCACAACAGCAACAACATCTACTACACCTGAAACAAAGGTAAAATACGGCGAAGTTAACGGCGACGGCAATGTTACTATCGCAGATGCCACAACAATTCTTCAGAACATCGGCAACAAGGACAAGTACCCGCTTGACGAAGAAGCTATGAAGAATGCCGACTGTTACAACCCCGGTGATGGTGTAACAGGTATGGATGCTCTTGCAATTCAGAAACTTGATGCCGGACTTATCACATCACTTCCTGAGATGCCTGAGAAGTAAATAGAAATCCCGAACCACACTTCTATAAAAAAATTTCCCCACGGACTATTCCGTGGGGAGATTTTTTATCTGTTCATGCAATACCATAAGACTGCCTGCTGAACTTCAAGCAGGCACTTTTTAAAATCGTAGCCAACAAAGTATTCAGAGTCAATAGCATCAGCTGAGACTTCCTCACCTCTGTAAAATGGCGGGCAGGGGTTTAAAACCGCGCCGGAATTAGCATGGTCCATAGCGGTCTTCGTTACCTGACACGCTCTGAAATTGCTCAGGACGTCCGCAGAGAGGGCATCTGTACATATAATATCCTTACCCTTTACAGCGTCCATAATGTCATAATAAGCGTGCAAGCCGTCTATTTCACACCCTTTTCCACAACACTGCGAAAGTTCAAAACCGAGTACATCAGACGCTTCCTTCCAGCCCAGTCCGATATTACCTTTATTGCCGACAAAGAGATACTTCTCGTGGCAAATGTCTCTCCCGCGCTTTGTAAGAGAGTAGAGGTCCGTGATAATCTCGCATGGGTGATTAACGTCAGTCATCGCATTTATTACTGGTACCGTCAGGTTTTCTGCCATTTTGTCAAGCAGTGAAATATTCTTGTGGCGTACTATTACAGCGTCTGCCCAGTTATCAAGGTAGCCGCAAACATCGCGTATATCTTCTTTTTTATCAAGAGTCTCGCTCGTAAACAGAACACACTGAGCCCCGAGAAGATATATGCCCTTTTCAAAGGTGATACGGGTTCTTATACTCGAAGCAGGAAAGAACATTACTATAGTTTTACCGCGAAGCATATCATTATATTTACCGCCAGCCATTTCGTCAGCAAGTGAGAACAATTCAAATATCTGCGATTTATCCAAGTCATTAAGCCTTATCATATCCATAGTAATTACCTCTGCAAAAAATAAAAAACGCCTGCTATTGCAGACGTTCTTTTTGGCTCCCCCTGCCCGGCTCGAACGGGCGACAACTCGGTTAACAGCCGAGTGCTCTACCGACTGAGCTAAGGAGGAATATCAATGCCGGCACTGATCTACTTTTCCAGGCCGTCTCCAGCCAAGTATCATCGACGCGAGTGAGCTTAACTGCCGTGTTCGGAATGGGAACGGGTGTGACCTCACTGCAATAAGCACCGACTTAGAAATTTGGTGACCCGTACCAGAATCGAACTGGTGTTACCGGCGTGAGAGGCCGGTGTCTTAACCGCTTGACCAACGGGCCGTTTGGTGCACCATCGGGGACTCGAACCCAGGACCCACTGATTAAGAGTCAGTTGCTCTACCAACTGAGCTAATGGTGCATTTCACATCGCTTATTTATTATATCATAAATTTGACCGTTTGTCAAGCGATTTTTCCAAATTTCTTTAAGAAATTTTCAAACCGAATAAAGAAAGTAATCAGATGAGAGAAGATCTCTCACATGAATCAAAAGGAAAAGCCCTCGACCGATTAGTATGCGCTGGCTGAACGTGTCACCACGCTTACACCTTGCACCTATCAACCTCATAGTCTTTGAGGGGTCTTACTCTTTCGAAGGGATAT